>Ga0214235_1000073_pt1 | contig 54641 bp, 51 predicted proteins | sample TroBogypolimnion_2_FD_153073 | JGI IMG/M metagenome (GOLD analysis project Ga0214235, IMG submission 153073) | Freshwater microbial communities from Trout Bog Lake, WI - 15JUL2008 hypolimnion | ecosystem: Environmental > Aquatic > Freshwater > Lake > Hypolimnion/Profundal zone ... | reverse complement strand
GATCGGTAGTTAAGGCGGCCGCTTGGGTGGTTGTTAAGGCGGCGATCTGATCGGTGCTTAAGCCCTTGACCATTTGACTAGTGGTCAAGGCCGCTATTTCAGCGGTGGTCAAGGCGACTAGTTGAGAGGTACTTAAGCCAGCATTGATTTGCGTGGTAGTTAACGCAACTATTTGGCTGGTCTTTAAAGCGGCTAGATCGGCGGTGGTTAAGGCTGTGATCTGATCTGTGGTCAAGGCCACTATTTGAGCAGTAGTAAATACCCTAATTTGATTACTAGTAAATGCTGCAATTTGATCAGTATGAAGAGTAACTATGTCAGCTGTACTAATTGTTAGTATAGCACTGGTACTCATCGTAGCAATTGCACTCGTACTTAATCCACTTATTGCTGACATTTCTATTCCCCTAAATTTATTTTAACTACTGCATTATTCAAATGTACTGACCGCTTCCTTAATGAAGCCAATCAATTACTTATACTAAATAAATCTTCAAGTTGTCCTTACTAATAATCAGCAACATTGAATCTGGTCTACAGTCATTTATCTAATATCTATAAAATTTAACACTCACGCATCGTTTGTGAGTGGGATTATTTTTAATAATCTTAAAAGACTGTACTAAATTGATACAGTCCCTATCATTGCATTAGAGCAAGAAGCGCACTTCGCTTCACTATCCATCCAGAAACAATTGCTCAACACACAGTTAACCCTTCAATAGGCTATCGACCGATATTTCTTAAACTTTAATTTATTTTCAAATTAATTAATTAAAAGAACTTATTACTAAATAATCAAAAAGTTACAGCTTCTTGTAGTCATTACAAAGATGGATTATGTTTAATAGCCGCATTATATAAATAGCTAAATGATAACGATACAGCAATTAAATTAGGAGAGGAGAGGAGAGGAGAGACGTTAGTTATATGAATCATAGTGGCTAATTGACATCATCCCCCCCACCTGAAGGAAGGGGATTTCTGGTTTCCTTAGCGGGGGTTTAGCTATACATGGATAAACTGAAGATTAACGTAACATCCGTTAATTTATTTTTCTACTGTCACAAAGGCGATTTTAGTAATGCCTGCATGTTGCACCGTCGCCATCACTTCTGCGACTTTGGCATAAACAACGGCTTGATCGGCGTATAAATGCAAACCAGTATCTGGACTTTTTGCTAACTCATTTTTCAGCGTCACTTCTAAAGCAGTCAAATCTGCCTGCGGTATTTTATTAACGGTAATAACGCCTTGTGCATCAATACCTAATTGCAAAGGTTGTTGCTTAACATCGGCTACCGTTTCTGCGGTTTTAGGTAGACTAACATTCACTGATTGAGTTAATAACGGGGCTGTTACTAATAAAATAATCACCAATACCAACATCACATCCACTAGCGGTGTGACGTTAATATCGCTCATTGCATCTTCGCTATCTGATTGGGGTTTAAATGCCATAATTATGCCTTATCTTGTGCATCCGATTCAGATGCTATGTGAACAAATGCCACGACGAAATTTTCTAAACCTGCACGATGTTGCTTAACATTACGCAGCATAAAGTTATAGGCTAATACCGCAGGTACCGCTACGGCAATACCAATAGCCGTAGCAACCAAAGCATCACCGATAGGTCCTGCAACGACATTAAGACTGGTGGAACCACTGGCCGTAATTTCATGCATGGCGTGCATTATACCCAATACTGTACCAAACAATCCTACAAACGGCGCTGTACTACCAATACTCGCCAGCATGGTTAAGCCAAACTCTAATCTACGCGCCTCAACTTGCATGGCTTCCAATAAAGCCTGCTCCAATACATCAGTTGTGCCACCTTTATATTTAAGATGCTTGCCTGTCGCATACTGACGATCAGCTAACCAAGATAAGCCTTTTTTTGCCACGCGAGATTGTGGGCCACGAACCACTGCGTCCGGTAAATCCTTAACGGCTGCTAAATCTGGCGCATCCCAAAAAGCCTCATTAAAACGACGATTGTAAAAACTGTTTTTACTAAATTGCCAAATTTTGAACAAGATCACTGTCCAAGTCAGCACTGAAAAAACCAACAAGGCGTATAAAGTTCCATCAATTATTAAATTATGATCAATATGGTTAGCCGGCATGCTTCTTTTCCTTTTTGTTTGTAAGTTTGTTAATTATTATTCAATGTAAAATTGATAGGCACAATGACGGTACAGGGCACCGCTTTATCACCTTTTTTGGCGGGAATAAACTTCCACTTTTCAACAGCTTCCACCGCCGCGTCATCTAGCGATTCATGACCACTACTCTGATGCACGGCAACAGACAAACTTAATCCCTCGGCAGATACATTCACTCGCAATAATACCTTACCTTCCCAGCCACGACTTACAGCCAGTAGTGGATAGTTGGGCTTAGGATTAGTGCCATAATTGGCTTTAAAATTAGCCTCGGTATAGGTTTCTGTTTTAGGCGTCGTATTTTCAGTCGGTCGACTATCAACCACTGGTTGAGCTGAGGGTGTAGGGATGGTATTTTCAGCCATAGGCAAAGGCTTGGGCAGAACAGGCTCTTTTTTCTTTTCTACCTTTTTAGGCGGTATTTTTTTAGGCTCTGGAGGCTTAGGAGGAGCAACCACAGGTTTTGGACTAGGCGCATTCAGCATAGAGACTTCCATCATCATAGGCTGTGCTAAGGTCATTACTTCTACAGGCTCCAACAACCACATGACGCCCAAAACATGAAACAGTGCCACTAAAACCATCAGTAGGCCGGCCATAGCATTAGGATCTTCTTCACCGCTTAAAAACTCATAAACATTAAACTTTTTAGTAACAGCAACACTTTCTGATCGACCTAAATTAGATAGCCATTTTTTATTTTGACCATCTTGGGAGTTATTAAATAAATACATAGAGCGGTATCCTAATCATCGACTTAAGTTCAGTACTGGCATCAGCACGCAACAGATTCTAAAGCACGTTTCATGCCAATAAGTTTCTCCTGAAAAATACAGAGGGCAATTATTGTGTGTATTCCCATAAAATAGAGGCATAGACATTATATTAAGCTAGGTAGTCAATGTCTGGAGTGCAATAGCTTCAGCTATTGCACTGTAAAATAGCTGAAGCTTTTTACTCCAAATACATGGCAGTAACAAAATTCACATAGAGTCAATATATGCAGAGGCGACGCTTTCAATCGGTCACTGATCTTCAGTGACTACATCAAAAACTGTGGCATATGACACACTAAATAGGTTAAATAACCTAGTTTAATTAATTGAGCTTTCCAAGGTTATCGCTAAGCCTCATCCAATAAGGCTAATAACTCCTGAGTTTTTGCCTCCATTAACTCAGTATTACCACGCGATTCCACATTCAGTCTTACTAATGGCTCGGTATTTGAACAACGTAAATTAAATCGCCATTCGGCAAATTCCATGCTTAGACCATCCGTGAAATCAACATCTTTTGCACTGTGCTGATAATGCGTTTGTACCAAAGCAATTGCAGCCGTAGGATCGTCAATAGTGCGATTAATTTCACCACTCGCAGGAAAGAGCAACATACGCTGATCAACCAACTGCGATAAGCTTAAGCGACTTTTACTAATCAGTTCTATCACCAACAACCAAGGAATCATGCCACTATCGCAATAAGAAAAATCTCTAAAATAATGATGAGCGCTCATCTCACCGCCATAAACCGCATCTTCTAAGCGCATCCTTTCTTTGATAAAGGCATGACCCGTTTTACTTTGCACGGCAATGCCTGACATACCATTAACAATATCAATTGTGTTCCAGGTTAATCGAGGATCATGTACTATTTTTGCCCCAGGATTTTGTTTAAGAAAAGCCTCGGCCAGTAAACCAACAATATAATAGCCCTCTATAAAGCGTCCGGTTTCATCAAACAAAAAACAACGATCAAAATCACCATCCCAAGCGATACCTAAATCGGCACCCTGTGCTTTAATTGCTGCCATAGTGCTATCACGATTTTCCGGTAACAAAGGATTAGGAATGCCATTAGGAAAATGGCCGTCGGGTTCATGATGTACTTTTATAAAAGTTACCGGATGACTCATGACTTTTTGCAAAGACGCTTCTAACCAGTCCAAGACATGGCCTGCCGCACCATTACCGGCATTAACGACTATTTTTAAAGCCTTTAAAGCTTGCGGATCAATATAACCGAGTAAATGCTGAGTATAGTTTTCGGCAATAGAAATATTTTTAAGCAAGCCTAGATTAGCCACCGGCGTCTCAAACTGATTGGCCTCTGCTAAGCGTTTAATATCATTTAAGCCTGTATCACCACTCACTGGCTTACTTTGTTCGCGCACCAACTTCATGCCGTTAAAATCTTTAGGATTATGGCTAGCCGTTACCATAATACCGCCATCCATAGACTGCCCAGCCTCTTGATAAGCAAAAGTCGCATAATAAACTTCTTCAGTGCCGCACAAACCGATGTCATATACATCCACACCGGCATCTTGCAAACCCTTTATGACCGCCGCCGCCAACTCATCACTAGACAATCGAATATCGCGACCCACAATCACCCGACTGGGTTGTATATGCTCTGCATAAGCTCTACCGATACGATAAGCAATATCGACATTTAATTCATCAGGAAGTCGGCCACGGATATCGTAGGCTTTAAAACAGCTTAATAATGGGGACATGATATTTTTCGAATAATGTTGGTAATAAAGCGGCTAATTATAAGCTATATCTAAATCTGCCTTGTACGTATTCCTACGGATGTTTGTAATGTTTTTCTTTGCTCTAATAGCCACAGTCGATAATTAACATCCGTTAAGCTTCGACTACAACCGTCATAACGTTTTTAACAGCGGAGAAAAGCAATGCCCATTAAAGTTAAAACTATTCAATCGAAGCCTGATATTGAATCTATTAACGACGTCTTATTCCTTCCTGACCATGATGCTAAAGTTGCAGAACTGGCTTATTTTAAAGCAGAAAGTAGAGGCTTTGAACCTGGCTATGAATTAGAAGACTGGCTAGCGGCAGAAGGCGAATGCTCACTATAAACTTAACCTAATATGAAGCACGTTAGGCTTAAATCAATCTAGCACTATTACTATTTACACGAGGTGTGTTATGTCAAACCAAGAAGTCAATACCCCTAAAAATACAGAATCTTTATCTACTTCATCAAAAAGCGGCTTATTGTCTTTTGATGAATTTGATCATTTTTTTAATGATTTTCTATTGAATAAATGGCCTAGATTACCCGACTGGAGTACGTCCGTTTTATCGCCCGCTAGTTTTCCTCGCGTTGATATCATTGATCATGATCAAAATATAGAAGTGCAAGCTGCATTACCCGGCGTTAAAAAAGAAGAGGTGAACGTATCCATTCATCATCAAACTATTACCATCAGAACCTCTAGCAAAGAAGAGAAAAAAGAAGAAGAACCCGGTAAATATTTTCGCCGCGAGATCAGTCATGGTGAATTTCAGCGTACCTTGTCTTTACCTGACAATATAGATGATGAACAAGCAACAGCCAGCTTTAAAGATGGCATATTAACGGTCACTATTCCTAAAACAGAAAAATCTAAAAATAAGTGCATAGAAATTCAATAACTTAATTTAGATTAACGATTTCCCGTGCGGACATAAATACCCGCATGGGAATCATCACCTATCAATAGGATTCAATGCCATGACTAAAGAAAAAGCTATGCTTGCTCTAGGCGCACTATTATTTATAGTTATTAGCATACAAAGTTATAGTATCTTTCAATTAAATACCCGAATTTCAGAATTAAGCAGTCCAAAAAACCAAGCCCTACCTTTTAGTTCTAAATCACCGAATTTAGCAGCACAGCCTATAAATCCAGCGGATAAGTTTTTTAAGCCAGACCCTTGGAATCCCTATAAAGAAATGCAACAGATGCAACAAGAAATGGAGCAGTTATTTAATGACTCTTATTCCCGTTTTCATATTAACGCCCCCCTTGAAAGTTTAAATAAATTAGCTGACATCGATTTACAAGAAAAGCCTGATCAATATATTGTGACTATGGATGCACCAGGGGCTGATCTTTCTTCATTATCAGTCAATCTGGACGATAGGCTATTACATATTTCCATTAAAACCGAACATGCTGAAGATAATAAGACCGATGATAAAAATGACCACTATCAATTTCGTGAGCGCTTTGTCGGTGAATTGCAACGGTCATTAACCCTACCCGGCCCTGCCGATGCCAATAAAATAGCCACTGAATATCATAATGGACTATTAACTATTATCATTCCTAAAAAATAATAATACCTTAGCATTCCGCTTAAAAATTCTGATTACCAAGCTCCAGCTTCGTAATCCACAAATGAAGCTGGAGCTTCGCAGCAGAGAAAGCTAGAGCTTTCAGTACCTAGTTCCCAAGCAAGAGCTAGGGAACTATCGCAAGACTCTGACACAGACACTTGTCAAAACTGAATTTAGTGGAATACTCTCATTGGAATCATTGAATTACGAACCTGTTGCTTTGGATTTCTGACCTTTACTCCTTGAAATTAGCTAGCCAACAGCGATATTTTCTCCACCTAGAACAGGAATGACTATGTTAAATTTGAAGTTACCGAGTATCGCACTCTTAGCGTTAGCCTTTTCCCAAGCGGGTCAGGCTTCCGAATCACCCACCACCCCTGCAGAAATCCAAGCCCCATCGAATCAATTCTGGTGGCCTGAAAGATTAGATTTAGCGCCTTTGCGTCAACACGCGGCTGAATCTAATCCTATGGACTGGAAATTCAACTACGCGCAAGAATTTAAGAAACTGGATTTAAAAGCAGTAAAAAAAGACATAGAGATCTTAATGACCCAATCTCAAGACTGGTGGCCTGCCGATTATGGTCACTATGGCCCCTTCTTCATCCGTATGGCTTGGCACAGTGCAGGCACCTACCGCATGGCAGATGGCCGTGGTGGCGCAGGCGGTGGTCAACAACGCTTTGAGCCTTTAAATAGTTGGCCAGATAACGCAAACCTAGATAAAGCAAGACGCTTGCTTTGGCCGATCAAGAGCAAATATGGCAGTAAACTGTCATGGGCCGACTTAATGGTATTGACCGGCAATGTTGCTTTAGAATCTATGGGCTTCAAAACCTTTGGCTTTGCCGGTGGACGTACTGACGACTGGGAAGCCGATTTAGTCTATTGGGGACCTGAGAAAAAATGGTTAGCCGATGAGCGCTACCAAGGTGAACGTAAATTAGAAAAGCCCTTGGCAGCCGTGCAGATGGGGCTCATTTATGTAAATCCAGAAGGCCCTAATGGCAATCCTGATCCACTCGCAGCCGCTAACGATATAAGAGAAACCTTTGCTCGTATGGCGATGAATGATGAAGAAACCCTTGCCTTAATCGCTGGCGGTCACACTTTTGGTAAAGCCCATGGCAATGGAGATCCCTCTAAGTGCATAGGAGCTGCACCTGCTGCTGCCGGTATTGAGGAACAAGGCTTAGGCTGGAAAAATCACTGCGGCACAGGTAATGCAAAGGACACTATCACCAGTGGACTAGAGGGCTCATGGACTATGAACCCTACACAATGGACTACACAATATTTAACAAATCTATTTGCTTATGATTGGGTGCAAAGCAAAAGTCCAGCAGGAGCCACACAATGGATTCCTAAAGATAGCGCCGCTGCTAATTTGGTACCCGATGCTCACGATAAAGAGCAGCGCCATGCGCCCATTATGTTTACTACAGACATTGCCTTAAAAACCGACCCTAGCTATCAAAAAATAGCCAAACGCTTCCTAGAAAACCCAAAAGACTTTGAGCTTACCTTTGCAAAAGCGTGGTTTAAGCTTACCCATCGCGATATGGGGCCTAGTTCACGCTATTTAGGCTCAGAAGTCCCTAAAGAAACACAACTTTGGCAAGATCCTATTCCTGCAATGAATTACAAACTCATTGATGCCAGCGACACTGAAAGTCTTAAACTTAAAATCCTTAAGTCGGGCTTGACTGTACCAGAATTAGTGAGTACAGCTTGGGCTGCAGCGGCTACTTTTCGCGGCACCGATATGCGAGGTGGAGCTAATGGCAGTCGTATTCGTCTTGCTCCAGAAAAAGATTGGCCAGTTAATAATCCAGAAGATCTGACTAAGATCCTGATGCGTTTAGAAACCATTCAAAAAGACTTTAATCAAGCACAGTCAAATGGGAAAAAAGTATCACTAGCCGATCTGATCGTTTTAGGAGGTGCAGCAGCCATTGAACAAGCGACTAAGGCAGGCGGGAACACCGTTAAGGTTCCCTATACACCAGGGCGTATGGACGCATCACAAGAGCAAACCGATATTAGCAACTTTGCCGTACTTGAGCCCAAAGCCGATGCCTTTCGTAATTATTACGGTACAGGTAACCTAAGATCACCAACAGAGATGCTAGTTGATAAAGCCAATATGCTAACCCTGACCGTTCCTGAAATGACCGTTTTAGTAGGCGGTATGCGCGTATTAAATGCCAATACAGCACACTCTAAGCTCGGTGTTTTTACCAGCAAACCCGGCATCTTGAGTAATGATTTTTTTACCAATTTACTCGACATGTCCACAAAATGGCAAAAATCAGCAACGACTGAGGGGCTTTATGAAGGCATAGATAGAAAAACCGGAGAAGTCAAATGGACAGCTAGCCCAGTAGATCTAATATTCGGTTCACACTCTGAGCTACGCGCTATTGCCGAAGTCTATGCGGCTGAAGATGGCAAACAGAAGTTTTTAACTGACTTTGTGACGGCATGGAACAAGGTGATGATGTTAGATCGCTTTGACCTAAAATAACGCCTGTTAATCGAAGAGCCTTGTACTCATTAGCTTTACAAGGCTTTAGTCTAACAGTTTTAGTCTGTTAAATTCTGCCTACTAGCTTAGGACGATTCCCCCACCACCCTTCTAGCTACATTCAACAACCGGCGACACCCTTGCAATATGCCACGACTTACTGGTATTACTGCAATAAGCCAAAAGGCTATTATCGTATCTACTTTAAAAAGCAGGGTAAATTGAACATCATCAACAATTGAGCTTTTAATTTTAAAGTATTTTATTTTTTACATACCACGTTTTACCCGGGGATTTAAAGTAGATACCTATTATCCTTATATCAGACAATGCCTTAACACGTTGCAATAACTAGAACCTACACCGCCCGCATTACACTAATTACTTAGCATAGGTAGTTCTACGAATATCTTTTTTTTTTTAATCTACTAAGATCACACTGCCTCTAACAATTGAATCTTCGCCTACCGTTCAGAGGTTATTTAAGCTTGTAACGTTTACGTTTCAAAATCCAACGACTAGTCATTCCACCAGTAATTGGGCACTGAAACATATAACGAAATTCAAACCACTTTTATTAATTGATTGTCACTTTTAAGAGAGTATTATTATGAAAAAGTCTATTTATCTAAGTTTAGTCCTAGTCACTTGCATGAGTTTAGCTTCTGCACCTTTATTAGCCGAAGTAACTGCTGTTCCTGAACATCCAGCTAATATTAGCGCTCCTGCAACCTCGGCTCCAGAACATACAGCTGCTGCAGAACTACATAAACAACATGCTATACATCATAAAGCGATGACTGAACATCATAAATCGATCGCTGCAGAGTATGAAAAAGCAAAGCTACATGATTTAAAAAAACATCACCACGCGTTAGCCTCGCATCATGAAGCCTTGGCTAAAGAGCATGAAAAAACCGCAGAAACCCATGAAAAATTGGCTAAGTAACTAAGTCAGTAGTCCGTTGGGTTGCAAATTTGCAACCCAACACTCAGTTCAGATCATTAATCATTTGTCCATATTTTATTTTGGTGTATAAAGCGCAATTGACCATAAAAAACCTTGTGTTATACAAGGGATAGCCACCTTGGTTTTTCAAGAACGCTATTATTCATCAGCCTAGCTCATCATGGTTTATGTCTAGTGATGAAATCTCATAACTAAGGAGGCGATCATGCAAAATCTATTAAAAACCCCAACCGGCATCAAAGGTCTGGACGAGATTACCGATGGTGGCTTACCCAAAGGTAGACCTACCCTAATCTGCGGAGGTACTGGCTGCGGCAAAACTTTACTGGCCATGGAATTCTTGGTACGGGGTGCCACGCAATTTAACGAACCTGGCGTGTTCATATCCTTCGAAGAAAAATCTGAAGAATTATCAAAAAACTTCGCCTCCCTAGGTTTTGACCTGAATGAGCTGGTAGATCAAAACCGACTGATCATCGACCATGTGTATCTGGAGCCCTCAGAAATTGAAGAAACCGGTGAATATGATTTAGAAGGCTTACTCATCCGCATAGGCTACGCCATCCATAGTTTAGGCGCAAAACGAGTGGTACTAGACACTATTGAAGCCCTTTTTTCCGGATTTTCCAACGAAGCCATACTGCGCTCAGAACTGCGACGCTTATTTCGTTTTCTAAAAGACCAAGGTGTCACCGCCATCATCACTGGTGAACAGGGTGAGCGCACCTTTACCCGCTATGGACTCGAAGAATATGTCGCCGACTGCGTCATATTCCTTAACCACACGGTTAATCAGCAGATTGCCACACGCCGTATGCGTATCGTGAAATATAGAGGCTCCGCGCACGGCACCAACGAATATCCATTTTTAATCGATCAGCAAGGCTTCTCTGTGATGCCGATCTCTTCGCTAGGTCTTGATCATCCCGCTTCCAGCGAACGCATTCCTACCGGTGTTCCTAGACTAGATACTATGCTAGGAGGCAAGGGCTACTTTAGAGGCAGCAGCATCTTAATATCCGGCACAGCCGGCACTGGCAAGTCCAGCTTAGCCGCGCACTTTGTCAATGCCGCCTGTGCGAGAGGCGAGCGTTGTCTTTATTTTGCTTTCGAAGAATCTCAAAATCAGATCATCCGCAATATGCATTCCATAGGCATCGATCTAAGCCAATGGGTAGAGCTAGGCTTGTTGCAATTTCAAAATGCCAGAGCCACCTTATACGGCTTGGAAATGCATCTGGTAGTCATGCACAAGGCCATTGATCAATTCAATCCTAGCTGCGTGGTCATCGATCCTATTTCTAACCTCATTGCGACCGCCAGTGAATCCGAAGTGAAATCGATGATGTCACGGATGATCGATTATCTAAAGATGAAGCAAATCACCGCGCTATGCACCGATCTGAGCTCAATCAGTGGCAACCCAGAACGTGCCGAAATAAACATTTCCTCATTAATGGACACTTGGTTGTTATTGCAAATCTTGGAGGCTAGAGGCGAACGCAACCGAGGACTCTATGTCCTTAAATCCCGAGGCATGCCCCATTCCAATCAAGTGCGTGAATTCATACTCGGCGATGAGGGCATCCAACTTCGCGATGTATATATTGGACTTGCCGGTGTTTTAACCGGCTCGGCCAGAGATAATCAAGAAGCCAAAGATATAGCAGAAGCCCTAGACTGCCAACAACAAATCGAACTCAGACAGCGAGATATCGAACGAAAAAAATTGGCCATAGAAGCCCAGATTCTCGCGCTAAACACCCAGTTTGAAGCTGAAAAAGATGACTTAATTCGACTCATCAGCAGAGAAAAACTGCGTAATGACACACTGAGCATGGATAGACTGGCTATGGCCAAACTGAAGCAGGCAGACGCCCCCCCCCTATCTCTTAAAAACAACGAGCTAGGAGCATCTAAATGACTGGCTTAGATAACAGCCCCGCAACCCCTCAAGACAGATGGTTGCTGAGACTTTATGTCGCCGGACAAACACCCAAAGCTCTGCAAGCCTTTGCTAATTTAACAAAACTCTGCGAGGAGCATTTGCAAGGCAACTATGAGATTGAAGTAGTCGATTTATTAATAAACCCCACCTTGGCCAAAGATGACCAAATTTTGGCTTTGCCCACTTTGGTACGAAAACTCCCCGAACCGATTAAGAAAATTATCGGCGATCTTTCCAATACCGAACGCGTACTGGTCGGTTTAGATATAAGACCACTACACCATAAAAACAGGCGAGAATCTGATCATGACTAAGGACATCGATAAACCCAAGTCACCCGTGCAAAGCTCCACTGAAGCCTTTGAACAGTCTCTGCAAGAAAAAGAACATGAACATTATATACTCAGGCTTTTTGTGGCAGGGTTGACCCCCAATTCACAACGCGCTATCGATAATGTAAAACAAATTTGCGAGACTCATTTACTAGGGCGCTATGAACTAGAAATCATCGATATTTATCAGCAACCTATTTTCGCCAAACAAGGCCAGATCGTTGCTGCGCCAACGCTAGTCAAAGAATTACCGCTGCCACTGCGTAAGTTCATTGGTGACTTGTCACAAACAGATAAGATTCTTGCTGGCCTAGAGATCATCAAAAAGCCTGCTCAACCGACAGAATAATCGCACTATGGCCATCGAAAAGCTATCTTTAGAACAACTCTTAAGCGAGAATCAAGACTTACAGCGTCGCCTTTCTGAGGCTGAAGATACGCTGACTGCCATTCAAAATGGCGAAGTGGACGCCTTAGTCATTTCTACACCAGACGGCAAACAAGTGTTCAGCTTAACAGGCACTGAACATCCTTACCGTGTCATGGTAGAAACCATGCAAGAAGGCGCTGCATTTCTAGTCAGCACTGGACAGATTTTTTATAGCAATCAACAGCTAGCAACGCTACTGCAAACACCCTTAGAAAAATTGATCGGATCGCTGTTTAGCGATTATGTGACAATTCAAGACAGGGCAATAATCGCTGAGCGTTTGAAAAACCTTAAGACTCATCAGAATAATAACGATGAAATAAGCCTGAATAATTCAAAAGGACAGCCATTGACTGTTTCGCTATCTTGGAGTCCGGTCGAACTTTCAGGCATCCCAGGGCTAAGTGTCATCATTAACGATATCAGTGCTCGCAAAAAAGCTGAACAAAAAATACAGCACCTTAATCGACTCTATGCGATGACTAACGCCATCGCTATGGCCATCATCCACACTAAAGATCGCAATGTATTATTTAAGATACTTTGCCAAATTGCGGTGCAACAAGGCGGCTTTCGCTTGGCTTGGGTGGGCCTAGTCAACCCTGATACTGGCATTATCGATGCCTATTCAGCTAGGGGCGAAACTCGCTATATTGAGGGCTTACGCTTAAACATCCATAATGAATCAGACGCAAAAGCACCTAGTGCGACCGCCATCCGCACAGGTAATTACTGTGTTTATAATAATTTTTTAGACGCAACAGAAATTCAGTTCCTGCATGAAAAAGCGAGTCAACATGGCTTACTTTCGTGCGCTAGCATCGCCATCACAGAAAACAATATCACCATTGGTGCCTTATCTTTGTATGCCAGTGAAAAAGACTATTTCGACCAGCAACAAATACAACTACTCTCACAAATGCAGGCTGATATTGCTTTTGCCTTAGATAATCTGATTCTAAAATCCGACTTGAATGATGCCCAACAACAACTGATATTAGCTAAAGAACGTGAATATACTGCAAAGTTACTGAGCGAAAGTGAACGCTTATTGTCAGATTCTCAACGCATTTCCCATATCGGCAGTTGGAGTTATGACTTTATTAATCCACTGGTGTGGTCTGAAGAGACTTATCGATTGTACGGCGTATCAGCAGATAGCTTTATTCCTACACCAGAGTCCATCATAGCGCTGGTTCATGAAGATGATCGCTCGGCTTTGCTCGCGCAGATCACGAACACAAACAAGGACGACTACCCAAAAGAATTAGTGATTAGGCACAGTTTGCCTGATGGTAGTATCCGTTATCTGAGTCGTCATGGCGAACTGCTACAAGATGCCAAGGGCCATGCCTTGCGTATGGTCGGCACCGTACAGGATGTCACAGAAAAATATCTTAACGAACAAACCTTAAAACAAAGTGAGGAGCGACTCAGACTCGCCCTTAATGCGGCAAAACTAGGGGTTTTTGACAAAACTATTCTTACCAATCAAATCATCGTATCTGAACGCACTGAGCAAATATGGGGCTACAGCCCTGGTGAGTTCAGCGGCGACTACCATGACTTTGCTCGTCGTGTGCATCCAGACGATCTGCCTAGGCTCGAAGCAGAGCTTAAGCGCAGCCAATCAGAACAAGATCGTTATATGTGTGAATATCGTGTGCTTTGGCCTGATACTAGCATCCACTGGACTTCAGTCATTGGTGAATATTACTGTGATACTAAAGATCAAAACTTACGCCTACGCGGAATCATTGAAGATGTCACGGTACGCAAAGTCACAGAAAATCGCTTAAAACTCGCCGCCAGCGTATTTACGCACTCTAGGGAAGGCATTATCATCACTGATGCTGCTGGTAATATTATTGATGTTAACAATTCTTTTACTTACATCAGTGGCTACTCTCGTGCAGAGGCGCTAGGTAAAAATCCCTCGTTCCTCAAATCTGACCGCCAGGACTCCGAATTTTATAAAAGAATGTGGCAAGATCTCAACATCAAACAGCACTGGTACGGGGAAATATGGGATAGACACAAAAATGGCGATGACTATGCCATTATGATCAACATCAGTGCAGTACCTAATGCGACGGGGCAAATACAAAATTATGTCGCCTTATTCTCTGATATTACTGCCACGAAAACCCATCAACAGCAACTTGAGCATATCGCTCATTTCGATGCCCTCACCGGCTTGCCCAACCGCTTGCTGTTAGCCGACCGACTAGAACAAGCGATCTGTTATGCGCAACGCCAAGGTGATTTAATAGCCATAGTCTATCTGGATTTAGATGGTTTCAAAGCCGTCAACGACCATTATGGACATGCGCTGGGGGATATTCTGTTGATTACTGTCGCCCAACGCATGCGGGATGTACTACGAGAAGTTGACACCTTGGCTCGTATCGGTGGCGACGAATTTGTCGCCATATTAGTCAATTTAGACGATCAGCAAGATTGTGAACCGTTACTAGATCGATTATTGCGAGCAGCCGCTGACCCTGTGATAATCAATGACAAGGTATTACAGGTCTCTGCTAGCATAGGCGTCACCCTTTACCCTAAGGATGAGAGTGATGCCGATAAATTGTTACGCCATGCCGATCAAGCCATGTATGCTGCCAAACAATCGGGCAAGAATCGCTACCTATATTTTGATCTAATTAAGAGCGCGGCACTTAAAACTGAACAGGAAAAACTAATAGGCATTCGCTGCGCTATGGATAACGGTGAGTTTGTACTGCATTACCAACCCAAGGTCAATATAAAAACCGGTGAAGTGATCGGTGCTGAAGCACTGATACGCTGGCAACATCCGGAGTTAGGCTTATTACTTCCTGCCGCCTTTTTGCCACTCATCGAAAATCATCCTTACGATATAGAACTCGGTGAATGGGTCATAGATACCACCTTCGCCCAGTTGGCTGACTGGCAACAACAATGCTTTACACTGCCGGTCAGCGTCAACATTGGTGCTCATCATTTACAGCAAGAGTGCTTTGTACTCAATCTGTCTGATCGCTTTAGCGCTTATCCCAACATTCAGCCTAGGCAAATTGAACTAGAAATATTGGAATCTTCAGCCTTGGAAGACATTAATAATGCCTCAAATATCATGCAGGCTTGCTGTGACATCGGGGTACATTTTTCCCTTGATGATTTTGGTACAGGTTATTCCTCACTGACTTATTTGAGGCGATTACCGGTCAATATGCTAAAGATTGACCAGAGTTTTGTACGTGACATGTTGACCGACTTAGAAGACCTTTCCATTATAGAAGGTGTTATCGGGCTCGCAAGAGCCTTTCATCATAAAGTGATCGCAGAAGGCGTAGAATCACTTGCTCATTGCGAACGCTTGTTAGAACTAGGTTGTGACTTAGCCCAAGGTTATGCGATTGCAAGACCGATGCCAGCAGACAAACTACCCGATTGGGTAAAAGGCTGGCAACAAAACCCAACTATGATGGGATAACAGCCCAGTAACTCAAGTTAGCGCGAAGTAAATACTGTTGAGCTAGCGGTTTTATCGTTAATCCAGCATTGATGCTCAATACACTCGCGAGACGGGGTTTATAACCCCGTCTCAAACGTTTGATATTGCCATTATCTTTGAAAGATCACCGAAGAAATAGGCCTACTTTTGGTTATATAACGCAGTTTGAGTGCATCTAAACCTTTCGATCGGGATTGCAAACCCCGACCGGTACTGGTTAAGATTTTTTGTAGCAATGTGGGAGTGGTTTTAGCCACGATTGTCGTGGCTAAAACCACTCCTACTTCATATTGAATTCCACTAACTTAATGGCAATGCCTGCCTTAAGTGGGTAAACCGACTATCAACAGCTTCCAACAAGAATGATCAGATAATAAAAACCCCTACTCAGATCAGTCTAAGCAGAGGTTAGTTTGTCGCTTTACATAGCGTGGATTATCGTAAAAGAGTCATACCCTTTTTATACGATATGTTCATCGATATGAATTGAAACGTTCATGAATCAGGTTTCATAGTGAAGAATTGAATCCACGTTTTGTTATTCTAGTTATAAAATGACCAATATTAGAACTAAACCTACAGCGGCGTAACACATTCTTGGTAATTTATTTTGGTAACCACCTATAGCCCAATCATCAGTGACCTTTAACCAAGTTAAAGCCTGCTCCATAACCGCACAACCCTTTTTTTCATCTGACATAACCACTCCTCTTTATTTTTATTTTATTTTAACACATTGATTATCAATCATATATCGGCCTATACCTCATAACCGAACCCGAAGTGTACGCATTATTTTTTACAAGTACAAGCTAAATCAACTGAATCGAATCCTCACTATGTAGCAGGTCATTTTGAAAGTTATTACTAACTAACCGCGATTATTTTTACTCTCGCAAACTTTCTTTTACCCACTTGAAATACGTTTTCCGTAGCAACTGGCACTTCTAGCTTAGTATCCGTAACTTTTTCGCCAGCGATTTTTACTGCGCCTTGATTAATCATTCTAATGGCTTCAGAAGTACTACTGGCTAAACCGGCTTCTTTTAATAAGTTGGCAATGCTATAACCGCTAGTTTCAGTAATTAAGGTCAGCTCATCCATTTCATCGGGTATTGCCCCACGTTGAAAACGTGCCTCAAAATTTTCTAAGGCTTTTTCGGCGGCAGCAGCGTCATGAAAGCGTTCTATAATTTCCTGAGCTAGCTTGACCTTATAATTACGTGGATTAGCGCCATTTTCGCATTCTAATCGCCACGCATTAATCTCTGTCATAGGGCTAAAACTTAATAACTCAAAATAGCGCCACATTAATTCATCAGAAATCGACATTAATTTGCCAAACATATCGTCGGCAGGATCTGCGATGCCGATATAATTATTAAGTGATTTAGACATCTTATGTACGCCATCTAGCCCTTCAAGTATCGGCATGGTGATCACTACTTGAGGCTTTTGACCAAACACTTCTTGCAGTTGCCTGCCGACTAACAAATTGAACTTTTGATCCGTACCGCCTAATTCTACATCGGCTTTCATGGCAACCGAATCATAGCCTTGTATTAAAGGATATAAGAATTCATGAATAGCGATAGGTTGGCCACCTTTAAAACGTTTATTAAAATCATCGCGTTCTAGCATACGTGCGACGGTATGCTTAGCCGCCAATTGAATTAAATCGGCGGGTGACATCGCATTCATCCACGTTGAATTAAACATCACTTGGGTTTTGGCAGGATCTAGTATTTTAAAGATTTGTTCTTGATAGGTTTTTGCATTGTCTAGGACTTGCTCGCGTGTTAAAGGCTTACGCGTGACATTTTTTCCAGTGGGATCACCTATCATCCCGGTAAAATCACCGATCAGAAATAAAACCTCGTGACCTAAATCTTGAAACTGCTTTAATTTGTTAATGAGTACGGTATGACCCAAATGTAAATCAGGGGCTGTAGGATCAAATCCAGCTTTTATCCGTAAAGGACGTCCCTCTTGCAATTTTTTAACTAATTCGTGTTCGACTAAAACTTCATCAGTCCCTCTTAATAAAGTCTCTAATACCTGCTCTTGCAATGTCTTTCTCCAAACTCAGATTACCTTAAAGGTAATATATAAAATTAATGTTGTTGTGGCTGGCCTGCAATAGCTTCAGCTCAGCTATTTAAAACAGCTAAAGCTGTTTTACTCCAAACGCAGCTATGTAGCTTTTTAAAACAGCTAAAGCTGTTTTACTCCAAACTATAGATTATCTTGCCGGCTTGTATGGTATGCGTAACTCGACCTTTGAATTGCTGCCCCCAAAATGGCGTATTAATACCCTGACTCTTCCAGTTTTCTGCATTAACTTGCCAGGTTAATTCGGGGTCAAACACACACACATCTGCGGCATAACCCACCGTTAAAGCACCGCTATTTAGATGCAATACACGGGCAGGATTTTCACTTAAGGCCGCAATACCTTGTTGTAAACTTATCTCACCTTGCTCAACCAGTTTGAGCATCAGTGGCAACAGCGTTTCTAATGACGAAACACCCGGCTCTGTTTCTGGAAAAGCACCTAACTTAGCGTCTATATCGTGTGGCTGATGGTCTGAACAAATACTGTTCAGCGTGCCAGTCGCCAAACCTTGCCGTAAATATTCTCGGTCTTCTTCTGTACGGAAAGGCGGCAATACATGATAACTACTGTCAAAAGGAATCATGTCATTTTCTGTTAAATGTAACTGATGGATAGCGACATCGGCACTGATATTCAAGCCATATTTTTTAGCTTGATAAATTTTAATAACTGAGCGTTTACAGCTAAGCTGGCCAAAATGCATACGACAACCAGTGAGCTCAACTAATTCCAGACACTGAGCTAAAGCGATGGTTTCGGCTTCTTCTGGAATACTCGGTAAGCCATAACGAGTAGCAACAGCCCCTTCATGAGCACAGCCATTATTGCCTAACCAATAATCATTCGGCCTAAACATTACTAATAAGTCATGACTAGCCGCATATTCCATGGCTCGTCTAAGTATCAATAGGTTTTTGACGGCTTGCTGTGCATTGCTTACCGCAATACAACCGGCTTGTTTAAGCGACAACATGGAACTTAACTCGGTACCTTCCAGTTTTCGAGTTAACGCGGCAATTGGATAGATTTGCGGATAATGGGCTTTTTCAGCCAGCTCTTTAATTAATTCAGCCACCGCAGGCGTATCAATGACGGGGTTAGTATCTGGCTGCAAACACATGGTAGTTACGCCGGCACTCGCTGCGGCGATGGCTTCACTTTTAAAGGTCGCTTTACGACTTTGTCCAGGTTCTCGCAAGCGAGTGCTTAAATCAATAAATCCTGGGCAGATGACTTTATGAGTGGCATCTATGACCGTCGTTGCTTTAAAGCCCGCTGGCTCATGGGTGACAGAAACCACCTTACCGCCTGCAATATAAACATCAGCGATACGATTGATGTGATTAGCAGGATCAATGAGATGTCCCTGTTTAATGTGTATCTGGCTCATCCTACCGCTCCTTGTTTTTGCATCGCCATAGCCATAATAGCCATACGTATGGCGATACCGTTACTCACTTGTTTTAAAATAACGGACTGCGGGCCATCAGCGACTTTAGAATCGATTTCAACGCCTCGGTTAATCGGCCCTGGATGCATCACAATGGCATCGGGCTTGGCAATTTTCAACTTAGCTTCGGTCAAGCCAAAACATTTAAAATATTCACTTTCGCTGGGTAATAAAGCTGAGGTCATACGCTCTTTCTGTAAACGTAACATAATAATGACATCAATATCTTTAAGTCCTGACGTTAAATCATGGGATACATTAACCTCCAGACTTTCTACATGAGACGGCAATAAGGTCTTAGGCGCAATTACTCGGACTTCAGCCGCCCCCAAGATATTTAAGGCCTGAATCTGCGATCTAGCGACCCTAGAGTGAAGTATGTCGCCAATAATGGCGACACGTAGATTAGAAAAATCTGGTTTGACTTGCCGGATAGTAAACATATCCAACATCGCCTGCGTAGGATGAGCATGCTGGCCATCTCCGGCATTAATCACGCTGATATGAGGCGAGGTATGTTGAGCAATAAAATGGGCAGCACCACTAATCGCATGACGCACCACAAACATGTCGACAAACATGGCTTCTAAATTGCGGATAGTGTCTAGCAAGCTTTCGCCCTTAGAAGTCGATGACGTGGCAATACTCATGCTCAGCACATCGGCTGATAAGCGCTTGGCGGCCAGCTCAAAAGTCGTTCGAGTCCGCGTACTGTTTTCAAAAAACAGGTTAACGATTGTTTTACCACGCAACAAGGGCACTTTTTTAATCTGTTGGTCATTCATGCCGATAAAAGAATCGGCTATATCCAAGATCTCTGTTAATAGGGTTTTATTCAAACCTTCAATACTCAAAAAGTGCTTAAGCTTGCCTTCAGAATTAAGTTGGATATTTTCAGTCATGGTTTTTAAGCTACCGCATCCAGTGTTTGTAAATGAATACTCAGGGGACTAGGTCCCGTTAATTTGATGCGCTGACCTGCATTCAACTTAATGCTAGTGCCTACACAATCAGGACATAAGGGAATTTCCTTACCGTCTCGCTCAATTAATACGGCTAAAACGACTTGACTAGGACGACCATAATCAAAGATTTCATTAAGAGCGGCACGTATGGTTCTTCCTGTATAAAAAACATCGTCTATTAGGATAATATCGCGACCTTTAATATCCTGAGGCAACTGACTGGGCTTTACATTGGGATTAACGCCGATTTGCGAAAAATCATCGCGATAAAATGAGATATCCAGTAACGCTAATTCATCACGTATGCCCAGTCTTTGATGTAATTGCTCAGCGACCCAAACACCGCCGGTGCGTATGCCGATCATCAATGGATCGACCAAGCCTCGTTCAACAATGACTCGCTTTAGCTCAGCTTCCAAGGTGTTGAGTAAATCGTTTATATCCAGCACTTAATGATCCTTTTCTTTATTCTTAAAATCGTTTAACCACGTTTGTAAAATAAGTTGGGCTGCAAGCTGATCTTGCACCTCCCAAAGTTTACTGGCATTAACATTAACTTCATCAAACAATAATTGTTTGGCTTCAAAAGTTGATAATGTTTCATCTTGCTGAAAAACCGGCAATTGATAACGTCCTTCCAGTTGACGGCAGAATTTTATCATACGTGGTGTTATTGGATTGTCAGTACCATCAGATTGTCTTGAGATGCCGACGACTAAGCCTATGGGGCGCCACTCTTGAATGAGTTGACTAATAATTTGCCAATTAGGATTTTGATTAATGGAGCGTATCGTCACTAATGGACTCGCTGTCGCAGTGATGGTTTGACCTACGGCCATACCTATTTTTTTACTACCGAAATCAAAACCTAGATACGTATCGGCACTGCATTTTGCTACTAAAGGATCTTGCTTAGCCATGTCCTGCCGGTGTCGTTAATTGATTAATATCAATGCCGATTTGTCCACCGGCAGCCTGCCAGCGTTTGTCTATCGGCGTATCAAAGATAATATGTTTACCATAGGGCGTATTCAACCAGGTATTATCTAGCATTTCTTGCTCCAATTGACCGCCACCCCAACCGGCATAACCCAGTGCAATTAGATATTGTTCAGGCCCGTTCTCCGCAGCAATAGCCTCTATAATATCTCGTGAGGTCGTTAAAGAAATCGTTTCGGAAACAACCATAGTCACATCCCACACGCCACCCGTAGTATGTAAAACAAAACCACGTTCTTGGTGAACAGGGCCACCTATAAAAACGGGAATATTAGCAATGGTGTCGGACTGATAAGAAATGTGCATTTGCTCACAAATCTCTCCCAGCTTCATTTCAGAGGGTCTGTTTATAATAATGCCCAACGCCCCTTCTTCATTATGTTGACATAAATAGGTCACGGTATGAAAGAAATTAGGGTCTGCCAAGGTTGGCATGGCAATAATAAACTGATTATTTAAATAGGTCACTTGATTCATAAAAGTTAGTATCGAAGGTTATGGGGACTTAAGCAACTAATTACTGTGTTACTAAGCCTGACTCATCCGAGAATTTCCAAACACGGGTGATCACTAAAACATCAACTTCCTTACGTAAATCCAAAGGCAGTGGTGCAAAGGGAGCACTCATGCGAACAATTTTTTTAGCGGCCTCATCTAAGTCCAAATTGCCAGAAGATTTACCGATTCTAATACTGTAGATACTGCCATCAGCATTAACGCCCACATCCATCGTCAATGTACCGGAAAAGTTTTTCTTGAGTGCGACTTCAGGATAATTAAGATTACCCATGCGCTCTACTTTACTTTCCCAGTCTTTCATATATTGAGCAGCAATATATTTATGAGCGCTCACAGCGTCCACAAATTTTATTTTAGCTTGCTGGGCGCTAGGTTGGCTTTGCCTAATTTCAGTGCCTAATTGAGCAATTTGTTGCTGCAATAAATCGGCTGTCAATTTTGGATGTTGCTCAGGTTCTTTAGCAAGCTTAGTCTTTTGGGCGGCAACGACTTTTCTTTCAGCCTTTACAGTCGTCAATACTCGTTGCTCAGGCTTAGCTTTAGGCTTGGAGCGGTGCTCTTCAAGCGCCGTCTTTTTAATAGGATTTTCTTTTTTATGCTCGCTCTGACTCGCCGGCTGTTGCGCAGGATATTCAGCCTGACTCATCTTGCGCCCTCCACCTGATTGATTTTCTTGAGCTAAAAAGTCGGTTTTATCCTCTTTCTTTTCTGTGGGTTTACTAATTAACGTAATCTCTATAGGTTGAGATAGACGCTCAGCTTCCGATTTATGTTTACTTAACCACCAAGCAACGACCAAGATCAGATGAAAAACAACCGCCACAGCTAACGCTATGAATAAAAGTTCCTTATTTTTTAACACCAGTCGGTTAGGTACAAAAAGGGTATTACTGGTCATTGCATTGTAATTTTGTATCAATATGATCCATTAACATGCCTGCGATATTAAGTCCGAATTGCTGATCTAACTCTTGAACGCAGGTAGGACTAGTCACATTTATTTCAGTCAATTTATCACCAATAACATCAATGCCAACAAAAACTAAGCCTTTTTCTCGTAAGGTAGGTCCGACTTGATTAGCAATCCACAAGTCTTGTTCGGTTAATGGTCGACCTTCTGCGCGTCCACCAGCGGCCAAATTGCCTCGTGATTCACCTTGCGCAGGAATACGTGCTAAAGCGTAAGGTATTGCGACACCATTAATCATTAATATTCGTTTATCGCCATCTTTTATTTCCGGCAGATACTTTTGGGCCATGACATAGCGACTATTATAGTGCGTCATCGTTTCCAAAATAACACTCAGATTGGGATCGTTTTGTCGCAAATGAAAAATAGAGGTGCCGCCCATGCCATCTAACGGTTTTAATATAATCTCTCCTTGTTCCTGCAAAAAACCTCTTATGCGGGCGGGATCTCTAGCCACCAAGGTTTCTGCACAGCACTGAGGAAACCAAGCTGTAAAAAGCTTTTCATTTGCATCGCGCAATGACTGCGGTTTATTAACAACATAAACCCCCATACTTTCGGCACGCTCTAACAAGTAAGTTGCATAAATATATTCTTGATCAAAAGGAGGATCCTTACGCATCAAGATGACATTTAACTGATCCAGAGGAATATCTTGTTCAGCAATGAACTGATACCACTGCTGAGCATCGCGCTGTACCGTGAGAGTTCGTGTTCTTGCGTAAGCCCTGCCATTTCTTAGGAAGAGATCATTAAGCTCCATATAATGCAGCTCCCATCCCCTAGATTGTGCTTCAAGCAACATGGCAAAACTGGTGTCTTTTTTGATATTGATATGGTCTATGGAATCCATGACCATGCCGATTTTAATAGGCATTATTGTCCTGTGTTGTACTTTAGTAGAAGATTGATAGGCTTATTTTATAGATAGTTATTTACCTTGAAAAGATTTTTTGGTATAAAGATCGGCTAATTTATAATTTAGGCGCACCAAGAGGTCAATCATGTCTAGAGTATGTCAAGTAACTGGTAAAAAACCCGTTACAGGTAATAACGTATCACACGCAAACAACAGAACTAAAAGACGTTTCCTTCCTAATCTGCAACATCACAGATTTTGGGTAGAAAGCGAAAATCGTTGGGTGCGTCTTAGAATTTCTACAAAAGCAATGCGTATCATTGATAAAAATGGCATAGACGCTGTTTTAGCAGATTTACGCAAAAACGGCACCAAGGTTTAAGGAGATAAACAATGCGCGATAAAATTAAATTAATTTCTACCGAAGGCACTGGTCATTTCTATACTACGACCAAAAATAAGCGCACCATGCCAGAAAAAATGGAGATCAAAAAGTTTGATCCTGTTGTTCGTAAGCATGTTATCTACAAAGAAGCTAAAATCAAATAAGCCATTTGGTCAAAGCAGCATCTTTTACGATACTAAAGTCAACTACAGCTAAAGAATACTGTAGTTGACAGCTGGCACCCTCACCTTTGTTAATAGTGAATACGTAGCGACAAATAGCCTGCGTTTACGCTAACACTACTTTCTTTTTAGCAAAAACATTTTGGGGCTTTAAATCAGGCGCAGTAGCACTGCAGCAGGTTTTTCTTTGCTTATATGTTTCATGACAATCGACGCTAAAGTGTTGCATCGCCTCATCCAATCTTAACGCTGTTAACTGCCCGCCCCACAAACAACCTGTATCAATTCCATAACAATTTTGCCCCTCATAGTAACCCAAGCTTGACCAATGCCCAAAGATGATACGCATATCTGTATTTTTACGCTTAGGTGCATCAAACCAAGGGAATAGGTTATTAGGCTGAGAGCCTAAAGGCCCGCTATTTACAAAATCCAGACGCCCCTGTGCATCACAATAACGCATACGGGTAAAACAATTAATAATAAACCGTAACCTAGCAACTCCTTGTAAATTAGCCGACCAAATATTGGGCTTATTACCATACATTTGCTTTAAAAAAACCTCGTAATCTGGCTCTCTCAACGTTTGTTCAACTAGCATAGCCATCTTTTTGGCTTTTTTGACATTCCATTGCGGAGGTAATCCCGCATGTAATAAACAGAAATCCTCGTTATAATGCAATAAAGGTCGATGCCTTAACCAATAAATGAGTTCATCTCTATCAGGCGCATCAAGCACTTGAGTAAGACAATCTTTTTTATTCGCGACGTTTGGCAAACAAGATGCTGCAAGTAAATGCATATCATGATTACCTAGCACTGTAATAGCAGAGTCCCCTAAGGACTTAACAAAGCGCAGAGTTTCTAACGATTTTGGCCCACGATTAACTAAATCACCGGCAAACCAAAGCTGATCAGAATTTTCATTAAAAGAGATAAAATCAAGCAACCTTAATAAATCATCAAAGCAACCTTGTATATCTCCTATAGCGTAAATAGACATTTTACTAATGCAAGGTTCTTGGAATAGATAAGGTAAATTTAGGAATGATGGCATTAAAATTCTCACCCTCATCAGAACACATAGCATATTGACCCTGCATAGTTCCAACTGAGGTTTCAAGTATCGCACCACTGGTATACCGATACCTTTCCCCTGGCTTAAGATAAGGTTGCTCGCCAATAACACCATCCCCCTTAACTTCCTGAATCTTGCCATTTGAATCAGTAATTAACCAGTGTCGATTTAATAGTTTAGCAGGAACAGATCCTTGATTGGTGATAGTGATGGTATATGCGAATACGTACTGACCTTTTTCAGGAGCGGATTGCTCAGCAATAAAATAAGGCGTAGATTCAACTATTATTTTGTTTTTTTCAGTCATTGATAGATCATATAGTTATTATTTCTTATTGAAATCATTGTAACTTATCATTAATCGCAAGTAACTATTTCATATTAATAAACAGTAGATGAAAAAAACATTCTTCTGTTCACCCAATTAGGACACCACATTGTATATTCACATTATAGGTATTTGCGGTACATTTATGGGCGGATTAGCCGTCATCGCAAGACAAATGGGCCATCAAGTCAGTGGCTCCGATCAAAACGTTTATCCTCCTATGAGTACACAATTACAGGAACAAGGTATAGAGCTCATGAATGGCTTTCAGCCTGAAAACCTAGACGGCGATCCCGAATTAGTCATCATAGGCAACGCAGTATCGCGTGGCAATCCTGAAATTGAAGCGGTTCTCAATAAAGGACTCAATTATATATCAGGCCCTCAGTGGCTAGCTGAACATGTACTCCATGATAAATGGGTACTAGCCGTTGCAGGAACTCACGGAAAAACCACAACAACCAGCATGTTAAGCTGGATACTCGAGCATCAAGGTTATAATCCTGGATTTTTAATCGGCGGTATCCCTCTAAACTTTGGTATCTCTGCACGACTAGACGGCGGCCCTGAAAACAAATCAGGCTTCTTTGTTCTTGAGGCAGATGAATATGATTCTGCCTTTTTTGATAAACGCTCAAAGTTTGTTCACTATAGACCTCGTACAGCGATCCTCAATAATCTAGAATTTGATCATGCCGATATATTTCCCGATTTAGATGCCATTAAGCGACAATTCCACCATCTAGTTAGGACCATACCCAGCGAAGGCCTTATTATCTGCCCAGAGCATGATAACAACCTAAAAGATACCCTTAGCATGGGGTGCTGGACGCCTATTGCCAATACCTCTATTAATGGTGATGCACTCTGGAATGCCGATCTAATAAAAGCCGATGGCAGTCGTTTCTCCGTGCTCTTTGAAAACCTTGAACAAGGCATCATTGATTGGTCATTAACCGGCGAGCACAATGTTTATAACGCCTTATCGGCTATCGTTGCAGCAAGCCATATAGGCATACTACCTAAAGATGCCATCACCGCATTAAGTCAATTCAAAAATGTTAAAAGGCGCATGGAAGTCATCGCGACCATTAATGGCGTAACACTCTATGATGATTTTGCACATCACCCAACCGCCATTGCCACAACCCTAGATGGCTTACGCAAACAAGTGGGCCAAGAACGTATTATCGCCATTGTAGAACCCCGCTCTAATACCATGCGCCTTGGTATCCATACGCAAACACTCGCTGAATCACTAAAGTTAGCGGATATAGCCATTATTTATCAACCACAAAACTTAGGCTGGGATTTAAGTGCCGTGCAAAAATATGCCGACAACATCGCCATCTACTCATCACTAGATAAGATCATTGCTAAGCTTAAAGAAGAGGCGGCTCTAGGTGGACATTTTGTATTAATGAGCAATGGTAGCTTCGGCGGCATTTATGAACGCTTACAAACCGAGTTGAATCTTGCCAATGACCTCGCTAAAGAAACCTGAGGGTTTAGCACGCTGTTTACTAGCAAAGGCTAGATATAATGTACAATTCATAACACTTAACGCGACTATTTAGAGCACCCATGACTAAAGAAATTATTTTAACCGGCATTACGACCACTGGCACGCCTCATTTAGGTAATTATGTAGGCGCAATTAAGCCTGCCATTGCCGCCAGCAAAAACCCCAATGTCATGCCCTTTTATTTTCTCGCTGACTACCATGCCTTAATTAAATGCCAAGAGCCAGAAAGAGTCAGGCGTTCTAGCTTAGAAATCGCCGCAACTTGGTTAGCTTTAGGTCTGGATACCTCAAATGCCGTTTTCTATCGTCAGTCTGATGTTCCAGAAATTATGGAGCTTATGTGGATGCTAACCTGTGTAGCTTCTAAAGGCTTAATGAACAGAGCACATGCTTATAAAGCCGCAACCGCTGAAAATGATCAAAGTGGCGAAAATGATCTCGACAAAGGCATCAATATGGGCTTATTTGCTTATCCCATACTGATGGCCGCCGACATCCTAATGTTTAATGCCCATAAAGTCCCTGTTGGCAAAGATCAGATACAACACATTGAAATGGCGAGAGATATTGCCGGACGCTTTAATCATATTTATGGCGAGCACTTTGTCTTACCCGAAGCGGTTATCGATGAACATGGCGCAACGCTATCGGGTATGGATGGTCGAAAAATGAGCAAAAGCTATAACAACACTATTCCGTTGTTCGAACCTGAAAAGAAACTAAAGAAACTCATCAACAAAATTCAAACTAATTCTTTAGAACCCGGCCAAGCTAAAGATCCAGATACCTGCACCTTATTTAGTATTTATAGAGCATTTGCCAGTAGCGATGAAGTGTTGGATATTCGTCAACGTTATGCTGAGGGTATCGCTTGGGGTGAAATGAAAAGTGTGTTATTCGAACACATTAACGAGCACATTACACCCGCCAGAGAACGTTATGAAGCATTACTTCAAGCGCCTGAGCATATTGAAGAACAACTGCAAGAAGGCGCACTAAAAGCAAGAGCTGTTAGCGTACCGTTTATGAAAGAATTACGAAAAGCTGTAGGTATTTCTAGAATTTCATTTTAAACAAAGAGCAAACTCAGCACCGTCGTGCTCATTCCAAAGCGGGGGAACTAGAGGCAGCAGGATCGGCAAAGGCAAAGCAGTGCCCATCGAGCGTTTGTTGTGTTGATGGGCACGCTGGCGCTTTGCCCATCCTACCCGCCAATGCCGGTCGGGGTTTGCAACCCCGATCGAAACGTTTAGATGCACCCAAACGGCGTTATATAACCCAAAGTAGGTCTATTTCTTCGGTGATCTTTCAAAGATAATGGCAATATCAAACGGTTGAGACGGGGTTATAAACCCCGTCTCGCGAGGTTGTGTTGATGGGCTCGCTAGCTTTGCCCATCCTACCCGCAGTTACTCGCCCATTGTTATATACCATTTGGCTACCTGGGTAAGGTGGAAGCCGATATTTTAATCCATACGTTTGCCGTTTTTATAATTTATCTGGCCAATTTTACGTCCATTTTCATCCCATATTATAGAAGGCCCATTTTTTTTACCATCCGTGTAACTCATTTCAATATAGGTCTTTGTTTCAGACGTTATATTCACTGGCTCTTTCTTACCTGAAGCACCTATAACATCATTTTTCTTTTTATACGGATAATCTGCTGAATACTTTCCCGTAAAAGGTTTATAGTCATTTGCTAGGTAGGAAATACCATTATCAATAACCAACTCATCTTTTGTAGTCATTTCTCTTTGCAGCACATACCTTGACGAATCATCTTCAAGTGCGGCCTTTTTATTACGTTTTAGTTGGCCGCGAGCAGCTTTTTTCAGCATTGTTTTTTGTTCTGGCACTGGCGCAGAGTTTAACGTTTGCTTTGAAGCGCTTGCTTGTATCGCGTTATTAGTGACTGGATACGTTTTTTTAACTTTATTTAAAACACCCTTATATCCAGTCACTGTTGCTGTTGTAATCTTAAATATTAAATAATTTTTTGTCTCTATCGTGTAGCGTGGAGCAACAATAATATCTGCGTTAGTACTAATTACTGCTTGATAAGCTGCGGCAGCCTGAATAGCTGAAAATGAATCAAATAAACTGGGTAAACCACCACTTCTATAATTTATGCCCTTAGCGGTCTTATTAGGTCCAAATTCAAATAGACCAAAAAGCTGAGTAGCTTCTGCTGTACCTGATATTTTTTCTCCCACCTTTACATCAGATTTAAGAGATGCTTCAACTTGCGAAACAAGCCGACTACTCGGTTGGCTAACCGTTAACGTTGAACAACCCCATAAGTAAAAAAGCGAAATGGAGATAAGTAATAATGAGTGTTTCATTGTGCTTAATAAAATGACGTTTAATTAATTTTTTAGCGTTAATGTTACAACATTTAATTCCGTGCCTTACGTTTTTTATGCAGCATAAAGTTTATCAACGAGATTTTTAAACCATAAAGGTCTTGTTATTAGTATATACATCCCAATAGTCCCTACCACAGGAACTGGTGCAGTATCTAAAATCATTAACAGTAGCAATACGAAAAAACATTTTATTCGGAGCATCATGGTAGGATAGCCATCCATTAAGGTATAACAAGCTATTAACAATAGACACTGAGCGTAGAGTTTATTAATAACAAAAGCAAATCTGCTGATAATTTAGCCGTATAACAAAATCTATTATTTCTGTTGTACCTTATTAAAAGAGCCCACATAGCAATTTAATTGTATCTTGTGAGCGTTATATTTTACAATTCAAAGCGGCATATAAGTTAACGGGACGATTATTAGCTTAAATAACAAAAATCGCCCTTAAACTCATGACACATAAAATAATATTTGGAGGATAGTATGTTTAAAATTCGAGCACTGGTCACAGCGTTAGCCTTAATAGGCTCTATTTCAGTCGCTACGGCCTGGGAAACCTTACCAACAACAGCACCCGCTCCTGCTGACAATCCAACCACCGAAGAAAAAATTGAACTAGGCAAAATGCTTTATCATGACCCTCGTCTTTCTTCTACGGGCACTGTCTCTTGTGCTTCATGCCACAATACCATGTTAGGCGGTGAAGACAATCGACCTAATTCTATGGGTGTTAATGGCCAAACGGGGGGACGCAGCGCACCTACAGTTTGGAACTCAGCGTTTAACACCGTTCAATTTTGGGATGGCAGAGCCGCCAGCCTTGAAGCGCAAGCGGCAGGCCCTGTCACTAACCCTATTGAAATGGGTATGAAAAGCTGGGACGACGTAGTCGCCCGTTTAAAAAGCATTGATGGTTACGGCAGCGCTTTTGAATTAGCGTTTGGTAAAGACTCTATTTCTAAAGACAATGCCACTAAAGCCATTGCCGCTTATGAAAGAACCTTAATTACCCCTCACAGCCCTTATGATAAGTATGTGGCCGGTGATAAATCTGCTTTAACAGAACAACAAGTACGCGGCATGAATAGCGTGCAAGAATTAGGCTGCACCAGTTGCCATAGTGGTCCAGCTTTTAATGGCCCAGGTCAGTTCCAGCTCTTCCCTGTGCATAGCAATCCGTACTTTGCCGCCAAATATCATTTCAAAAATGATAAAGGTTTAGCTGAAGTGACTAAAAAAGTAGACGATGAGCACTTATGGAAAGTACCCACGTTACGCAACATTGCTTTAACAGCGCCTTATTTTCATAACGGTGCAGTTAAAACTTTAGATGAAGCAGTACTAATCATGGCAAAACTACAATTAGATAAAGACTTAACTAAAGAGCAAGTTGCCGATATAGTGGCTTTCTTAAATAGCTTAACTGGTGAGTTTCCTAAACAAAAAATGCCGATATTGCCCGCCACACCTGGCACGACCTTCAATTAAGTGATTTAAGCTATATAGTTAAGCATAAAGGTTTACTGTGGGAGTGCAAAATACGTGGTAAAAGGCGCTCCCACAAATATACAGCTATTATATTTGCTTGATAACATTACGTGTCCCGCCTTAAATCGGTAGCCTGTAACGCTGCTTAGTTTGCACATCCTAAAAACGTTAAGGACGGAGTTGCAAACCTCGTCCCACATGACTTAAGTGAGTAGCCTTAAGTTAAAAGAAATACAATCTATTATAGAGCTGTCTTTTGCGTGAATGACGTTAACCTCGCCTATCTTATTTCGCGGCTAAAGCCACGCCAACAAAAGCCTGCCCTACCCAAGTGCAGTCTATACAACACCTATCATACTGGCAGTACCTCGCTGCGTAGCTACGACAAATGCAAAATTGTATGGTGACCGCATCACGGTAAAGAGTTTCCACTACCGAGTAGTCAGTTACGATTTTAGGATGATGAGTTACCGCTACTGGGGAATAACTTACCGTCACAAGGTCTGTGCTTACCATCTAGTGGTAAAGGGTTACCACCTCATGGTAAAGGGTTACCACCTCATGGTAAAGGGTTACCACCTCATGGTAAAGAGTTACCACCTCATGGTAAAGGGTTACCACCTCATGGTAAAGGGTTACCACCTCATGGTAAAGAGTTACCACCTCATGGTAAAGAGTTACCATCTCATGGTAAAGGGTTACCATTTCATGGTAAGGGCTGAGAGTGTAAAAATAACAACACCCCCTGTAATAAACACTGTTTTTTAAATAAAAAACTCCGTTATTTACTTGATAGCGAGCATAACCCGATTATAAAAGCAGTCATGATTATTAGAGTGGCGCTATCAAATCTATCTCTACACTTTAGAATAGATCTAAACAATCTTTATGCTGTCTTTACACGCTCTGATTAACACTAACTAATACTCGCCTAGCACTTCTTTCTACTATGAACTTATTCTGATTTATCGCTACAAACCACAGATTTGGCCTCTCAATATCGCCTCATAGTGTCAGCTTTTTTTACACCTAACCTACCCGTTATCTTCTACTTAGCTTTTATCAAAAATAATTCAGTAAATTTATACAAAAAGCCCCAACTACCTCATCATCACTGATTAAAAGCCATAGAGTATTATCCGTTAGGAAAATCATGCGACCTTAAAATACAAGCCGGTATTCTAACAACGGACTCGACTCTAACATCAAAAGTGTCTGTTTTTTTTACAACTTCAACGACTCATAACCTATGTCTAGCCTTTGTTTTAAAAGAGATCACTCCAAGCAACTGTAAATAATGATTTTTATAGAACATGGCACAGATACTGCTTTATATATACTGTACGTTATTTGTATCTTAGCTACTTTTCTTTGGAGTCAGGTAGCCTTAAACAAATAGACTTACCCACGCTACGACAGACACTCCGTCTGTTAATGAGTTATTACTTTTGGAGAATTCTATGAATAATTTTAATAAATCGTTACTATCCATTGCCTTAACAGCGACCTTGGCTATGGCTAGTACAACGACTATGGCTTACCCTCTATTTTCCATAAACCCTACAAATACCGGCGTAGTAGGTACCACCGGTACTAAAGTTGGAGATAGATTGGTGGGCGGATATAATGAGGTCGTCACCTTAAATGCTGACAATACTTTTAATGCATCAATTTTCTGGAGTAATGCAGGCACACTCTATAATACTCCAGGTCCAACAAACCCCCCACTTTCTCTGGGTCTGTGGTTAACTGATCAGTTTAATGGTACTTATTCTACTAGCGCAGGAGTTACAACCTTCTCACCTAATGGCAGCACCAGTAATTCTGATGGTATAGCCCTACACATTTACTATACCAGTGGCATCGACTCTATGAGCGCTGGCACTAACCCAATAAACGGAAACACTCTCTTTACACCCATTTTTTATGACCCATCTAGTAACCCTATATCCAGCCCCATTAGCACACTCATTGCCACAGGACAAGAATTTGCTACACCGCCCTACAGTGGCACAGCAAATGGAGCTAGCGGTAACAGTTTCGGCAAAGGAAGTTTTTCTTTAGGTACTTCGATAACCTTATTAGCCGCTAATCACTATTTCGTTACTCCGAACCCCTTTTACAATGAATCATTTCAAACAGGACAATATAACTCATTAAATCTAGTGGGTACTTTTAATCCGAGTGGCAGCAACACGTTCATAAGTGACGGTTCTGCAGACATCGTATTTAACCAATCAGTACCAGAACCCGCCAGCCTTGCCTTAGTCGGCTTAGGTCTGTTAAGTTTAAGTGTCGTCAGACGTAAAAAGCAATCTAACGCGTTAAAAGACGCTTAAGCTTTACATTTAAAATGGTAGGGCGCTATTAAGTCGATCAGATCTTGTGTTAAGTCTTTACACATCATTAAATAAAACTTGGCGACCTTATATCTTTGAACAACTGATGCTACTGAGCTTATCACTTTTTAGGGTGGAGTAGCATCAGTTCGATCAAACAGGTGAACTATGCAAGACGGCGTCAGATTTTCAGCAACAGAACAAGAATTAAGGGCCTGCTATCAATTACGCTACAAAGTGTATGTTGAGGACATGGGACGTTTTAAAGACATGGGCGACCATGAACTTAAAGAATTAAAAGATGAATATGATGACTATGCCAGAGCGGTTATTGCCGTGAAAGACGGTGTAACCATTGGTACGCTAAGATTATTTTGGGGGCGAGATAAAGATTTTCCACCCTTAATGATTGATGCCTATCATTTATCGCCTTTTTTAGATCAACTGAAACCACAAGAGATTTGTATTGTTGAGCGATTAATGGTCGATAAACACTATCGAGGTGGCAGCTCTACCTTACGTATGTATAAAGAAGTCATGCATTTTGTACTGGATCATCATATAGAAGCAGTCTTGCTCAATTGTGAACCACACCATTTAAATGCTTATTTAAAATTGGGCTTTAGACCCTTTACTCAAACCTATTCTTACCCAGGAATTGGCCTGGTTATTCCGATGGTTTTAATCACCGGTGATTATGAACATCTACAACGCGTGGGGTCTCCATTTTATATGCTAACTAGAGAAGAAGATTTTAGCCATTGCCGCTTTGTAAGCGTGTTACAAAACACCATTGCTCAGCAATCCAGTATCGTCAGTCAAACAACAACAAGTAAAGCCAACTTTTTAAGACAAATTTATGACAGTGCTGATCCTTTGGTGACCACAGAAGCTAAAATATTCAGCGCTCTCAATGAAGATGAAATTGAATCTCTGTTAGAAAAAAGCCATATTATTGACTGTAAAAAAGGCACCCATATTATTCAGAAAAATAATGCTGCAAAAACCATGTTTATATTGCTCTCAGGCATACTAGAAATATTACGTGATGGACAATTACAAGCGGTTATTTATCCTGGCGATGTTGTCGGTGAAATTTCTTTTTTCTTACATGTGCCACGAACCGCCGATATTATTGCCGCTACCGATAATGTTAAATTATTAAGTCTAGATGAAGCGTCCATGTCACGGCTATTAAAATTCGATCATATTCTTGCCAACAAGGTATTAATGAATATTTGTCGCAATTTATGTACCCGGGTAATGGGTACGGAAATTCAACAAATCGTTAATAAAAGTGGCTCTTAAGATTAATCACCCGTCACAAATAGTTCAGGATAGCCGCTATGGACACAGTATCATCTAAAAAAACAAGCAATATTGATCAATGCATTCGTCAATTAAATATCATTCATAAGCAGCGTTTAGGAGTCATAGGGCCGTTTATAGGAATGCTACTGATACTACTGTTTGCGTGTGTGTTATTACCGTTGTATTTGTTTCTCATATTTTTTAATGTCGTGTATTTTTGGATAAGACGGCAAAAACGCATTGATCCTAAACCTTATTTTAATTTTGATCGTCATCGCCTTGCCCACTTACGCTTTGCGGATAAAGTCTGGTGCGAATATTGTGAATGGGCAAATGGCTCATTACAATGGGCGCTGGCGATTACTAATGAAATTGAACGTCGCTATTGCCCCATCCAAAATCAATGCCATCCACATTGTGAGAAAGCTAAAAGCTGGCGTGATCAATTTCTAGCCTACCAACATCATCCTGAAGAGATTGATCAGTACTACCATGAGCGGTACTTAAAAGAATCAAATTTAGACGATATGTAGGACGTTATATGAGCCTTTTTTTATTTCATCCATCAACAGGACTTTAACATGCCTACTTTTGATTATGACCTAGCCTTTTCCAGAAACCATGGTATCACTAGCGCCACCGATCAAGCCCGCTTAAAGAATGCGACCTATGCTATTGCGGGCATGGGCGGCGTAGGCGGTGACTACCTAATTACTTTATTACGCACAGGCATTGGGAATTTTAAAATAGCTGACTTTGATGCCTTTGAAATGGCTAACTTTAATCGTCAGTATGGTGCCACCATGTCCTCTATCGGCCTTAAAAAGCTAGATATCATGGTTAAGCTTGCTTTAGATATTAATCCAGAGGCCCAACTAAAAACTTACGAAGAAGGCATCAATGAACAGAATGTTGATGACTTTTTAACAGGTGTCGATGTTTTTATCGACGCTGTGGAATTTTTTGAAATCAAGATACACCGATTGCTTATTAATGCCTGTATGAAACGTAATATACCCGTTATTTTTGGCGTACCGATGGGCTTTGGTGTTGGGGTATTAGTATTTAAACCCGAAGGCATGAATTTTGATAATTATTTTGATATTGATTACAACGAAATACTGGGCATACAAGCTTTAAAAATGGCTTTGGCCTCAGCACCGGCAGGCTTTCATCTCAAATACATACTGCCAGCCGCTTTCGATCTTGATAGCCGCAGAGCCCCTAGTATCGCAAGTGGCTGTAAATTGGCAACAGGAATAGTGATTAGTAAGGCAATATTAGCCTTATTACATCCAAAGGAGCTTAAATCAGTACCTCATTACACCTGTTATGATGCTCGATTGAATAGACTAAAAAATGGTTATTTGTGGAGAGGTAACAAAAACCCACTACAACAATTAAAATTCTTTATCGCTCGTAAGCGACTAGGTATTTAAGAGGACTCATCATGACGACTGAATCAGAAAATCCAGACAAAAGCTCCCCCCTTAAAAAAGGTGCTGATGCCTATCGTGACCCTTCTTGGTGGTATGACATCCGAGGTTTTTTTATTTTAATGGGTACTTATCAAGTAATGATTTGGACTCATTTAGCTTTTTTTGCCAAAAATTTAGGTGAACGACATCTTGAAGCCGCCATAGGCTCTGGGACTTTTTTGGCTTTAACACTATTCACAAAAAAAATAACAGGTGGCCGTCTGCCTGAAGAAATCATAGGTATTGATTATGCCGAACGCATGCTCAAAGGCGCTAAAAAACTATTCAAAAACAGCAAAAACATACACTTAATTCAAGCCGATCTAGGCAATATTAATTACCCAGACGACTACTTTGATTCTGTCAATATTGCACATTCCTTTCATGCCTTTCCTGATCCTGACAAAGTACTTAAAGAGCTACATAGAGTCATGAAACCTACGGCTCATCTTTATGTTGATGTTTTACTTACACCACGAGGCGGATGTTTTAGGCAAGCCATTGCCACTAGGGTCAATCGATTTTGTTTTAAGAAGGGAATTTTAGCAAGGACATGCGATCCAGAAACGACCAAAGCACAATTTGAAAGCAACCACTTTAATGTGATTAACAGCTACATCAAAGGCAATACTTTTCATATAATCGCTGCAAAATCTTAAGCTGTGATTAATATTTTTGTTATGCCGAATATTGTTAAGCCTGCTGAGTTAGCTAATTCAGCAGGCTTAATGACTTAAATAACGCTAAACTTTGTGATAAATATCTGCACCTTCATCAAGAAATTGTTTAGACTTTTCATCCATTCCTTGTTTTAGCGCTTCATTTTCATCTTCAATGCCTTTTGCTGTTGCGTAATCACGCACATCCTGACTAATTTTCATAGAACAAAAATGAGGCCCACACATAGAGCAAAAATGTGCAACCTTAGCTGAGTCTTTAGGTAAAGTCTCATCATGAAATTCACGCGCCTTTTCAGGATCAAGACCGATATTAAACTGGTCTTCCCAACGAAATTCAAAACGGGCTTTAGACATGGCGTTATCACGGGCTTGTGCGCCTGGATGACCTTTAGCTAAATCAGCCGCATGAGCGGCAATTTTATAGGTAACTATACCTTCACGCACATCTTGTTTGTTCGGCAAGCCTAAATGCTCTTTTTGCGTGACATAGCACAACATAGCGCAACCATACCAACCGATATTCGCCGCGCCAATAGCTGAGGTAATGTGGTCATAACCAGGGGCGATATCCGTTGTCAAAGGGCCTAAGGTGTAAAAAGGCGCTTCACCACATTCTTCCAACTGTTTTTCCATATTGATTTTAATCATGTGCAAAGGCACATGACCTGGGCCTTCAATCATGGTTTGGATGTCGTGTTTCCAAGCGATTTTTGTTAACTCACCTAAGGTTTCTAGCTCGCCAAATTGTGCGGCATCGTTGGCATCATAAATAGAACCAGGACGTAAACCGTCACCTAATGAGAACGATACGTCATATGCTTTCATGATTTCGCAAATTTCTTCAAAATGCGTATATAAAAAGCTTTCTGTATGATGCGCCAAACACCATTTCGCCATAATTGAACCACCGCGTGAAACGATGCCGGTCATCCGTTTAGCCGTAAGCGGCACATGGTGTAAACGAACACCCGCATGAATAGTAAAGTAATCAACGCCCTGCTCTGCTTGCTCAATTAAGGTGTCGCGGAAAATTTCCCAGGTCAGGTCTTCAGCTTTGCCATTAACTTTTTCTAATGCTTGATAGATAGGTACAGTGCCGATAGGTACCGGTGAATTACGCAGTATCCATTCACGGGTTTCATGAATATTTTTACCTGTTGATAAATCCATAATGGTATCGCCGCCCCAGCGTATACCCCAGAGCATTTTTTCTACTTCTTCATCGATAGATGACGTTACCGCAGAATTACCTAGATTACCGTTGATTTTAACTAAGAAATTGCGACCTATAATCATAGGCTCCAATTCAGGGTGATTAATATTACAAGGGATAATAGCGCGGCCTCTTGCTACTTCGTCTCGCACAAATTCAGCGGTAATAACATCAGGAATAGCCGCTCCAAAAGAATCACCAGGATGTTGACCCTTCCATAAGTCACGCATTTCTTCCATCTTCTGGTTTTCGCGTATAGCGATAAATTCCATTTCTGGAGTAATAATGCCTTGCCTTGCATAATGCATTTGCGAGACATTTGCACCGGCTTTAGCACGACGTGGTTTACGAATATGTTCAAAACGCAAACTGGCTGTCGCTGGATCTTCTAAGCGCTGACGACCAAACTCTGAACTAGGGCCCGTTAATTCTTCAGTATCATTACGTTCTGTTATCCATGCTGAGCGGATAGCACCTAGCCCTTTCTTTAAATCAACTTCAACATTAGGATCCGTATAAACACCGGAGGTATCATAAACATAAAGTGGACCATTCTTTTCTACTGCACCAAAATGAACTGGCGTATCAGACAAGTTAATCTTACGCATAGGCACTTGAATGTCAGGACGACTGCCCTGTACATAAATTTTTTCTGATGCCGGATAGGAATCAATTTTTACACTACTGGCCGTTGTAGCCTCAGCAGTCTCATTTAGAACAGCGCTCATGTCTTTACTCCAATAACAATAAACAAGGCGCAGGGAAGTCTGGGCTTTCCTACGCCGGTATTAACCGGGGTCAGGTTCAAAGGGTATCTCTCAGCCTTACGTTCTAATGCAACGAAAAGCACCCCTAGCCTTTACGGATGTCGGACTACGTTAAAGGATAATGCTGCAGATTGCAAGCAAGAACCCATGTAGTCACACAATAAAACAATGATTAGCACCTATTAGATATAGGTGCTAATCACCATTAATGACTATCATATTACACTTAATTCTTAAGCGTTATTATTCACTATCACTCTTAAGAGATTTTCTGCTCTTTACAAAAGTCTTTTAAATACGCTAAAAAGTCATCTTTTAACTCTTTATGTAACAAGGCCTGCTCTACTGTTGCTATTAAAAACCCTAGCTTAGAGCCGCAATCATAACGCTTGCCTTCAAATTCGTAGGCCAGTACAGTTTCATCTTTTAATAAGCTTGCAATAGCATCCGTTAATTGAATTTCACCACCCGCACCGCGCTCGGTGTGCTTAATCTTATCAAAAATAGCTGACGTTAAAATATACCTACCCACAACCGCTAAATTAGAAGGTGCTTCTTCAGGTTTAGGTTTTTCAACAATGAGTTCGATGGGAGCTGATCTGTCTATAAACTCATTGATTTTTACAATCCCGTAACTGGCCGATTCTGATGGATTAATGCGCTCTACACCTAATATGGAAGTTTGTTTTTTCTCGTAAAGCTCAACCATCTGCGCCATACAGCCACGCGCCCCATCTTCGACCATGTCATCTGCCAATATAACAGCAAACGGCTCGTCACCTATGACAGAACGGGCGCAATAAACGGCATGTCCCAAACCTAAGGCTTCTGCTTGACGAATAAACACAAAAGACACATTAGGCGGCACAATACCACGCAATAACGCTAGTAACGCTATCTTGCCTTTTTCTTCTAATTCTTTTTCCAGCTCATAAGCCTTATCAAAATGATCCATAATGGCATTCTTACTACGTCCAGTAATAAATACCATAGTATCAATTCCAGCGGCAACGGCTTCCTCTACCGCGTACTGAATCAAGGGCTTATCAACAATCGGTAGCATTTCCTTTGGACTAGATTTGGTTGCCGGTAAAAAACGGGTCCCTAAACCAGCGACAGGAAAAACAGCTTTAGTAATTTTTTTGCTCATGTTTTACTTCCATTATTTAAATTAGTAAGAGACCAAATGAATATCTTAACTATTAACTCGATAGCTCAGGCTACACTAAACACGCCCATACTGATCATCAAAACGAACGATATCATCTTCGCCTAAATAACTACCTGATTGGACTTCGACAATTTCCAAGGGAATAACACCTGGATTTTCAAGACAATGAATAACCCCTAACGGTATATAAGTAGACTCATTTTCCGTTATTAACAAGGTCTCTTCGCCCTTAGTGACCAACGCCGTACCTTTAACAACCACCCAATGTTCGGCACGATGATGATGCCTTTGCAGGGACAGCTTAGCGCCAGGCTTAACGACAATGCGTTTAGTTTGATGACGATCACCGCTATCAACCAAATCATAGTTTCCCCAAGGCCGAGAGGCTTTTCTATGTAAGTCGGCTTCACTGCGCCCACGCTGTTTTAATTGATCAACAATTTGCTTAACCTCCTGAACTCTATCTTTAGGCGCAATCATCACGGCATCGGCAGTTTCAACGACCACTAAATCATGCACTCCGATAACAGCGACTAATTTATTTTGAGCATGGATAAATGAATTATGACTATCAACCGTCAACACATCGCCGCAAATCGCATTGCCATTAGTATCTTTATCGGTAACATCCCATAAAGCTGACCATGACCCCACATCATTCCAACCCGCATCTAGGGGAATGACAACAGACTTATCGGTTTTTTCCATGACCGCATAATCAATAGAGTCAGCAGGACAACTAGCGAACAATTCCTTATCTAAGCGCACAAAATCCAAATCAACTTTCGCAGCACTCAATGCTTGTCGACACACGCTGAGCATTTCTGGATTAAATTTCTCCAACTCAGTTAAGAAAGTACAAGCTTTAAAGGCAAACATACCACTATTCCAGTAATAATCACCACTAGCCACATATTGACTTGCCGTCTCTGCATCTGGCTTTTCAACAAAAGCCGCCACACCAAAAGCTGATCCATACTGAACCGTATCGCGTTTAATATAGCCATAACCCGTTTCTGGTTGATTAGGAACAATACCAAAGGTCACCATAAAACCTTGCTCTGCCAAGAGCTTTGCTTGTTCAATTGCTTTATGAAAAGCGGCTAAATCGGCAATAACATGATCTGCTGGCAGAATCAATAAGACATCATCTTCTGATTCGACGCTAAGAGCCGCCATGGTTACCGCAGGCGCGGTATTTTTACCCATAGGCTCTAAAATAATAGCCGCAGGTTTTGCCTCTATTTCCCATAACTGCTCTGCCATCATAAAACGATGATTTTCATTACAGACAGCAATCGGGGCTTTTAAAGCGGTTACGCCCGCCAATCTAAGTAAGGTTTCCTGAATCATCGTGTGATTAGAAACCAGCGGCAGAAATTGTTTTGGATATTGTCCGCGAGAAAGTGGCCAAAGGCGCGTTCCTGAACCGCCTGATAAGATAACGGGAATCATAATATTTTCCTTAAGTATTAAAAGGTGAATTCATTTTTTCATTTTAGCATTGCTTAGCCATATACAGTAATAAGTTAAGTCTGTTTATGTTGCAAATAATGTCCGCATCATTGCTCTAAGCCAATCAAATGTATTAACAGCGCTTAATTTACTCTCTAAAATTTGCAATCAATTCTCGCTGCACCAGAAATTCAATGACATATTCAACACTTTCAGATAGCGTTTGTTCATGGGTATTCACTATCAACTCTGGATGCTCAGGCACTTGGTAAGGCGAACCGATGCCAGTAAAAAAAGGTATCTCACCTGCCCTAGCTTTTTTATATAAACCTTTTACATCACGTTGTTCACACGTTTCAATCGGACATAAACAATATATTTCTAAAAAATCACCAGGGGGCACTAATTTTCTGGCAATATCACGATCTGATATAAAAGGAGAAATAAATGCCGTTAAAGTAATAACACCGGCCTCAGTCATTAATTTGGCCAGCTCACCAATCCGCCTAATATTTTCAGTACGATCACTATCTGTAAAACCAAGATCGCCACATAGACCTTGACGAACATTATCGCCATCAAGTACATAGGTGGAAACGCCCATCTTATGTAGATAACTTTCTACAGCATGAGCTAATGTTGATTTACCCGAACCAGATAATCCAGTAAACCAAAGAATAACACTTTTATGAGCATGCAATACCTCTCTATCAGCCCTAGAGATACTTGCATGATGCCAAACGGTATTTGTACTTTTTGTTGTCATAAGAAGATTGAATGAATGATATAGTTAAATTGATGGCTTACCAAATTAAGGCGGGACAATTTCAGCCCAGACGAAATGCTCAGAGCGAAAGAGTAAGCCTAAGTAAGGCTAGCAACTTAAGGCGTGACGAGACCATCCTTCGCCTGCGCTTAGGAGAACCCTGTCTAAAAGTGAACGATTAAGCTAAACTGTTCCGCTTTAAGTTGGTAGCCAACTTATGTATATTTTTTTTCAAATTCGGCAATAAACAAGGATAACTCATCAAAAGGTAAATGATTAATACCGGCAGCGCTTTTACGCCCCCCCCCCGTAGAAAATAATGAACACAACTCATCAGCACCCGCCTTGTTATCTAAAGGCGCTCTTACGCTAATTTGATAACCACCATGAGCGTTATAACTGATAATGGCATGAGCACGCCCCGGCATTTTATTAGCTAACTCATTACTGAATACACCACTAATACGCCTTGCCCAAGCCTCGTCTGGCAATCTATAAACAGCAATAACTGCCGTACAGTATTCTTCTTTAATTGCTTGTGCTTTAGCAATATCCTGTACATAACCGGCTAACAACTGTTGATAGCTGCTGCCATTAGCTGTCATGTAATCAAATGGGGACGTATAGGCTACCAATTCTTGATATAAAACATCAGGACTGAAATGCAAATCGCTAACGGTATTACCACAACCATTGTAATTAAGACAAACACCTAATCCTCTCAGTTGACTAAGCTGACTAAAAGATAACGATAGGCATTGAGAAAACCGCTTAGCACTATCAATTAAATTATCTCCAAATGCAGCGGTCACCGCCCACGCTCTAAATTTACCCCCTAAATATTGATCCATTAATAAGCTAGTACAGGTATTGGCCGACGTATCAATTATAGCTTTAAGCCTAGCATGTTGCGGAATTTCCCCCGATTCATGATGATCCACATAGAATACCGAGGCATCTTGCTCAAGTATTCTATCTAATGCCGAACGATTTTTTTGTAACGAAATATCTAATACTGTCACCGTATCATGAGCCTGCACCACGACTTGCTCTAATAATTGAATATCCCGTTTTACACCCGTAATTAACGTTGCTTGGACAGGCATTGCTAAGCGTAATTGTATCAGCGCACAAATGCCATCCGCATCGCCATTAAACACATCTATTTGCACAAGGTACTCCTCTATTCGAATGCCGCTGAGTATTTTACCTGACTATTATTGCAAATAAAAACTTCATAACTAAAAACCTGTTTTTAACGGTAGAATATCCATAAAAGAACACCCACATAATCATCTTATAATGACAATTCAATCCTCCTCTTTAAACTTACGTTTTTTTTCTGAGTCTTTAAATCGCATACTACCCAATGCACAAGCTGTTTATCTAGCCATTATTTTATTAGTCAGTTTTGTTCTAATTTATAGCTTATCTGACTTATTAATGCCTGTTTTTGCCTCTATCGTCCTAGCTTATTTGCTAGAAGGTCTAGTAGGAAAAATTATTAAGTTAGGATTAACTCGTATCACGGCGGTGTACTTGGTGTTTTCTTGTTTTATGACTTGCTTAGGCTTTTTATTATTTTATTTAATGCCATTAGTTTCACAACAAACTGTTGATCTTATTCAAAATATCCCAGAAATCATCAACAGAACTCAAGCCTTAGTTTTGCGCTTGCCAGAACTATATCCTAAGTTAATTTCAGAAAATAAAATTCAACAAATGACTTTTTCTGTTCAACAGGAATTATTAACTTATGGTCAAAATGTACTTTCATTATCTGCCGCCTCTGTCGTAGGCATCGTTAGCGCAATGATTTATTTGTTTTTAGTACCTATGATGATATTTTTCTTTCTAAAGGATAAGGCACTATTAATTGACTGGTTTTTACAGTTTATGCCTAAGCAGAGACATTTAACTGTACGTGTATGGGAGGAAGTCGATACGCAAATTGGTAATTATGTGCGCGGTAAATTTTCTGAAATATTTATTCTTTGGTTTGTCAGTTTTGCGACCTTTGCAGGTATTGGCTTAAATTACGCCATGTTATTAGCTGTACTAATGGGCATACAAGTCATCATTCCTTACATAGGCGCAACACTTATTACCTTTCCCGTACTAGGAGTCGCTTATTTTCAATGGGGCTTAAGCGGCGATCAATTTATGTACCTTGTCATTGCTTATTCAATTATTCAGGCATTAGACGGCGTTGTCCTAGTGCCGGTATTATTTTCTGAAGCCGTAAACTTACACGCAATTGCCATTATCGTGGCTATTTTATTTTTTGGAGGCGTTTGGGGGTTCTGGGGAGTTTTCTTTGCTATTCCCTTAGCAACCGTTGTCAAAGCGGTACTAACCGCTTGGCCAAGATTGGGTGACACGAATACGGAAATATACTCAGGATAATATTATTATCACCTCGAATATTCGCCCGTGTATGATATTTTTATATTAATACTGCTACCGTTAAATCAATAAGATAGGTTTATTTAAACTAAACAACCACCAGCTAAAGCTGGCGGGGTAAATTGGCTACCAACTTAAGGCAAGACAGCTTGAGCACAGACGAAAGACTCAGGGCAAAAGATTAAGCCTAGGAGGCTAGCAATTTAAGGCGTGACCTATACTAGGCTTTAACCCTTCGCCTCTTGTCTGCGCTTAGGAGAGTCTTGTCTAAAAGTGAACTATTAAGCTAAACCGTCCCGCTTTAAGTTGATAGCCAATATAAGTAGCTAATTTCACGACGAGAACTTGATGACATTCTTTTGGCAGATACGTCAATTGTATCTTAGGGTAATTAAACAGAGGGCGGTAACGACTAACAGGCGAGTACATGCGCAGACCGTTATTGTCTGCCCTACCAAAACCAGCCTTATATGGGATTTACAAGCTTTACAAAAACAACAATCTAACAACATTGCTTATAGAGCCTAAGCAAGCACCATAAGCAATGTTGTTAGGTTAGTTAAACTAATCGGCTATTTCATATTTATCACTGGCTGAATCTACGCGATCACGCAATTCTTTACCAGGCTTAAAATGTGGAACATGTTTTTCAGCCAAGTTCACAGACTCACCTGTTTTTGGATTACGACCGGTTCTAGGTGGACGTTTATGTAAAGAAAAACTACCAAACCCCCTAATTTCAATCCTTTCACCAGAAGATAATGCCTGATTCATTTTTTCAATCACACACTTTACAGCTAACTCAACATCTTTCAATGCAAGATAGGATTTTTTTTTAGCAAGCGATTCAATTAACTCTGATTTTGTCACATATTATCCTGCAAAAAAGCAAGAGGTTCTGCAATGAAGCAGAACCCCCTTGTTACTTGATTAATTTATTTTTCTAACTGCTTAAAGAGGTCAGCCATCGTAGGTGTTCCAGCTGATTGCTGAGTATGATCCTTAATGGTATGTGTTTCTTCGTCTTGATCTTTTGCTTTAATTGACAAGGAAATTGACTTACTCTTCTTATCTACACCGATAAATTTAGCTTCAAGAACGTCGCCTTCTTTCAGTAAAGTACGAGCATCTTCAACGCGATCACGTTGAATTTCAGAGGCGCGTAAATAACCTTCTACATTATCAGCTAATAGAATAATGGCACCTTTAGCATCAACTTCTTTAATAGTACCTTTGACTAAGCTACCTTTTTCATTAGTGGCTAAGAAGTTTTGGAAAGGATCTTGTTCTAGTTGTTTAATACCTAGCGAGATACGCTCACGCTCAGAATCTACTGCTAAAATAACAGTTTCTAACTCATCACCTTTCTTAAACTCACGAACGGATGTTTCGCCATCATCTGCCCAAGAAATATCAGACATATGCACTAGACCATCAATACCACCGTCTAAGCCGATGAAAATACCGAAATCAGTAATTGATTTTATTTTTCCAGATATTTTATCGCCTTTGTTATGAGTTGCTGCAAATTCATCCCATGGATTAGTTTTGCACTGCTTCATACCTAAAGAAATACGACGACGCTCTTCATCAATTTCTATAACCATTACTTCAACGTCATCACCTAATTGAACTAACTTAGATGGATTAACATTTTTGTTGGTCCAATCCATTTCAGAAACGTGAACCAAACCTTCTACACCCTCTTCAATTTCAACAAAACAACCGTAGTCGGTTAAATTATTTACTTTACCGAATACACGAGTACCGGCAGGGTATCTACGAGCAATATTTTGCCATGGATCTTCACCCATTTGTTTCATGCCTAAGGAAACACGGTTTTTATCTTTATCGTATTTCAAGACTTTAACTTTAATTTCTTGACCGATTTCAACACACTCAGATGGATGACGTACACGTCTCCATGCCATATCAGTAATATGTAACAGACCGTCAATACCACCCAAATCAATGAATGCACCGTAATCAGTAAGATTTTTAACAACACCGGTTACAACCGCACCTTCTTCCAGTGTTTTCAGTAATTCTTCTCTTTCTGCGCTGTATTCTTTTTCTACAACTGCACGACGAGATAGAACAACGTTATTACGTTTTTGATCTATTTTAATAACTTTGAATTCAAGATCACGATTTTCTAAGAAAGTCGTATCTCTAATAGGACGAACGTCAACTAAAGAACCTGGCAAGAAGGCACGCAATGCGCCAACCGATACAGTGAAACCGCCACGTACTTTGCCAGTAATTCGACCGATAATAGTGGCTTCTTTTTCAAAAGCAGTTTCAAGTTCGAACCATGCTTTGTTTTTCTTCGCTTTATCTCTAGAAAGAAGGGTAGCACCTAAACCATCTTCGAATAAATCCAAAGCAACTTCAACTTCATCGCCAATTGAGACTTCCAATTCGCCATCATTGTTTAAAAATTGCCATTTAGGAATTACGCCTTCAGATTTAGAATGCGTACTAACGATAACCATATCATTTTCTATATCAATGACTGTACCGATCAACATGGCACCAGGACTCATCTTGGTTCTGGTTAAACTTTCTTCTAGTAATGCAGCAAAGCTTTCGCTCATTTTATTATTTCCCAAGCTTGTCGAAACTCGAACAAACCTTTTCTTTATCAAAGTTAAAAAAAACTACACACAATAGTGCAGCCATACGAAAAATCCTTAACGGATTAAGTTTAATACTTCTTCAACGACAGAATTAATAGTCATATCAGAAGAATCTATGTAACGAGCATCACTCGCCATAGCTAATGGAGCGATTTCACGATCCATATCGCGGCGATCACGAGCTTCGATGTCACTTTTTATTTTTGCAAGATTAGCATCAATTTCTTTTTCTATCAACTGTTTATATCTTCTTTCTGCTCTTTTTTCAGCGCTAGCTGTCAAAAACACCTTATTTTCAGCATCTGGAAAAACAACTGTGCCCATATCTCGACCATCAGCAACCAAGCCTGGCAGCTGTCTAAAATCTTTCTGCTTCTGCAATAATATGGCTCTAACTTCAGGTATAGCAGCAACTTGAGAAGCTATATTGCCAGTGCTTTCAAGTCCTAATTGATCGGTAATATCTACGCCATTAAGTTTAACAATTAAAGCATCACCGCACTCGAACTCTAACACCATAGCTTGCGTTATTTTAACAATATCACTGGTATTAACTAAATCAACCGAGGCATTTTGAATCGCAATAGCCACTGACCTATAAATAGAGCCGCTATCCAAATAATGCCAGCCTAGTTTTTTTGCCACTAAGCGACTGACAGTGCCTTTACCAGCCCCACTAGGGCCATCTATCGTCAAAATAGGTGCAAGCATCAAGATTCCTCACAAACCAACGCCAAGCCTAAGCGATGAACCAAATCTTTAAACTCAGGGAAAGAGGTATTAACATTGGCACAATCTAAAATAGTAATAGGTGCATCAGCTCGCAATCCAGCAATTGAAAACGCCATAGCAATACGATGATCGCCATGTGACGTTACAACACCACCACCTATAGCACCGCCCTGAATAACCATACCATCCTCAGTCGGCTGCGCGTCCACACCTAAGATTTGCAAGCCATCCGCCATAACCTGAATTCGGTCTGACTCTTTCACTCTCAGTTCTTCTGCACCGCTTAAGCGAGTTTGTCCTTTTGCACAAGCTGCGGCAACAAATAATACGGGGAACTCGTCAATAGCCAAGGGCACTAATGCTTCAGGAATATCGATACCTGTTAACGGACTATAGACCACATGAAGGTCTGCAACTGGCTCACCGCCAACCACACGCTCATTGAGCACTTCAATGTTTGCCCCCATTAAGCGCAAAATATCAATTACACCCGTACGGGTAGGATTGATACCTACATGCTTTAACAATAAATCAGAACCCGGCGCAATCGATGCACCTACCAAAAAGAATGCCGCCGAGGAAATATCACTAGGCACATCAATATCAGCCACTGTTAACTTACCATCGGCGGTAATAGTGACTTTACTACCTTGTTGTTTAACAGGATAAGAAAAACCTGACAACATACGTTCGGTATGGTCACGAGTAGGCGCAGGCTCCGTCACACTAGTTTCTCCATCCGCATACATGCCTGCCAACAACAAACAAGATTTTACCTGTGCACTGGCCATGGGCATTGCATAATCGATACCGTGCAACTGACCGGCCTTGCCTGTAATATGCAGTGGCGCAGTGCCTTTTTCAGTTGCTTTTATATCTGCCCCCATTAACGCTAATGGCTCAGTCACCCGCTTCATTGGCCGGCCAGATAAAGATTTATCACCGGTCAACACAGAGTCAAAAGACTGACCCGCCAACAAACCACTCAACAAACGCATTGAAGTTCCTGAATTACCAAGATACAAGTCATTTTTCGGTGCTTTCAAGCCGTGCTTACCGACGCCATGAATGGTCAAACAACCATCATTGGGACCTTCGATTTCAACACCCATATCGCGAAAAGCTTGCAATGTCGCCAATGCATCTTCGGCCTCTAAAAAGCCTTTTACGTGAGTAACACCGTCAGCCAATGAACCTAGCATAATGGAACGATGCGACATGGACTTGTCACCCGGCACTCGTGCTTCGCCTTGCAACAATCCGCCTGGCTGAACTTTAAATGTAATTGTTTTAGTCATATTACCTTCAAACTGATTAAGAAAGCGTTGCCTCGCTATGTTGGCATACGCAAAGATTTCAAAAAGCTGTTGGCCTTCATTATTTTCCAACAGGCACTGTATTTTATCGAGTTGTGATTTGGTCTGCTCTAGCAAGGGAATTATTTCATTTTTATTCGCTAAACAAATATCTCGCCACATCGTAGGGTCACTAGAAGCGATTCGCGTAAAGTCTCTAAAGCCACCAGCCGCATAATTAAAAATTTCACTTTGCTCATCTTGATGACCTAGCATATCCACTAAGGCAAAAGCCAATACATGAGGCAAATGACTGGTTGCTGCTAATATTGCATCATGATGATGCACCTCCATCATGGAGACTTCAGAACCACAACGCTCCCAGAAGCATTGGATTTGCTGCAGTGCATCTAGGCAAGTATGACTGAGTGGTGAAATAATTAAGCGTTTATTGACAAACAAATCGTCAACAGCCGCCTCAACGCCACTTTGCTCGGCACCGGCGATAGGATGAGCCAAGACAAAATTACTGGGTATTACACCAAAAACTCGCTGCGCTGCGGCAACGACACTGCCTTTAGTACTGCCGACATCAGTATAGATGGTGTGATCTGACCAAATCGGCTTCAACAATGACAATATGCTTTCAATAGATTCAACTGGCGTAGCAATAACAACACAATCTGCATCTTGTACTGCGAGGTCTATATGCAAAGTATAGTCATCTATAACACCTAAACGCTTTGCGGTCTCTAAATTTTGTAGGTCCTGTAATCGACCATAACCCACGATGCTTTTACTTAAACCTTTTAATCTGGCAGCACGGGCGATAGACCCCCCCATTAAGCCAACACCAATAATACAAAGCTTATCGAACATCGGCCAAAATATCGGTTAATGCCTCAAGAAACAGCTGATTCTCTATTTTTGTGCCTATACTAATACGCAAATGATTAGGCAATTCATACACACCTACCGGCCTGACAATAACACCCTTGCGCAGCAAGGCTTCATAAATTGGCAATCCCGCTTGCTTCAAATCTACTAAAACAAAATTCCCTGCTGATGGCACCCACTCTAAACTTAAGGCTTTAAAACCCTCAACTAATTGCTGCATCCCTTGCGCATTGACGCTAATAGTTTGCTGTAAATGCTCATCATCACTTAATGCCGCTAATGCTGCCACCAACGCTAAACTATTATTGTTAAAGGGTTGGCGTACACGATTAAGAATATCGGCCATTTGAGGGCTAGATAAGCCATAGCCAATACGCAAGCCAGCCAAGCCATAAGCCTTAGAAAAAGTACGTGTGATCAATAAATTAGGATGATCGTTTAGCCAAGTTATAGAATTGACAGCCTCTACACCCTTAACAAATTCGAAATAAGCCTCATCCAACACACACACACAGGTATCGGGCAGGGCATTTATAAATTGCGCTAGACTGCTTTGACTCAGCAAAGTCCCCGTTGGATTATTAGGATTAGCAATAAATACCAAACGAGTTTTTTCAGTGACCGCCAACAGCATGGCATCCAAATCATGACCATAATTTAATGCTGGCACCACCACTGAGGTCGCACCTACAGCTTGAGTTACGATAGGATATACCGCAAAAGCATGTTGCGAAAAAACAGCCTCATGTTCTGGTGTTAAAAATGCCCTCGCTACCAACTCTAATATTTCATTAGAACCATTACCTAAGGTAATTTGGCTATCATCTAGCCCATATTTATCGGCCAAAGCCTGCTTTAATAAAAAACCACTGCCATCAGGATAAAGCGCTAACTCAGGTAATACAGAGGCAATAGCTTCCAATGCTTTTTTTCCTGGCCCTAAGGGATTTTCATTAGAAGCTAACTTGATAATATGAGTGAGCCCCAACTCTCGCTCTAGTTCTTCAATCGGCTTACCGGCTTTATAAGGAATTAGGCGCTGCACACCCGCTACGGCAAGCGTATAAATTTTATCGGAATTGTTCATGATTTTAATTAATAGAATTTAATAGTTGTATCGCATGACCAGTCGCTTAGAGCACTGCTTTAGGATAAGATCCTAACAACTTAAACATCTTGACGTTTTCTTTTACGCTACCTAAAGCCTGAGCAATAAGACTATCATCACTATGCCCTTCTACATCAATAAAAAAAACATAATCCCATAAGCCTTGACGCGAAGGTCTAGATTCAATTTGAACCATCCCTATGCCAAATTTTGCGAAAGGCTCAAGAATCTTATACAAGGCACCCGGCTGATTGCCCGTAGAAACAACTAATGATGTTTTATCATTGCCGGTAGGCGACGATAATTGTTGGCCAATAATAATAAACCGCGTGGTGTTATTAGGCTCATCTTCAATGTTTTTGGCAATAATGGCTAAATTATAAACTTCAGCGGCAACCTTTCCTGCGATGGCAGCACTCTGTTTATTATCTAATGCTAATCGCGCAGCCTCAGCATTACTATTAACGGCCGTTAACCTAGCATGTGGTAGATGCTTATCTAACCATTGTCTACACTGAGCCAATGATTGCTGATGAGAATAGACTTCTGTTATTTCGGTCAGACTGCTGGCATGCCCCATTAAATTTTGATGCACCCTAATCTCAACTTCACCGCATATTTTTAGCGGCGAGGTCAAAAAACGATCCAAGGTATGACTAATCACACCCTCAGTCGAGTTTTCAACAGGCACTACACCAAATTGACAGTGCTCAGACTCCACTGCATTAAATATCTCGTTAATGGTAGCAGCCGGTATCGCTTTAACTGCATGACCAAAGTGTTTAAAAACGGCTTGCTGAGTAAAAGTCCCTTCAGGCCCTAGAAACGCGACATCCATGGGCTTTTCCAATGCCAAACAAGCCGACATCAATTCTCTAAAAAAACCTGCCGCTGCCACATCAGAGATAGGCCCCTGATTTATCTCCATAATGCGCCTTAAAACTAAAGACTCACGATCTGGGCGATAAAAAGTACCTTGTTCACCTTGAGCCATTTTGGTTTTGGCAACCTCTATGGCGCAAGATGCACGCTGATTAATCAACTGCAAAATCTTTTCATCAATTGCATCGATTTTGTCTCTTAATTCAGAAAGTGGGGTCACTGATGGCATGGCTGCGGCTCTATATTGATACGTTTCGATTAATGAGTGCGTTCAAATTCAGCCATAAAATCTATCAAAGCTTGTACATCCGCTTCTGACATGGCATTGTAAATACTTGCCCGCATACCGCCCACTGAACGATGGCCTTTTAATTCAAACAAACCTTGAGCTTCGGCGGCCACCAAGAACGGCTTATCCAAACTCTCATCGGCTATAATAAAAGGTACATTCATACGTGAACGCACTGCCACATCAACGGGATTTGAATACAATGCTGATTGATCAATAGCCTGATAAAGCTTAGTGGCTTTAGCAATATTATGTTGTTCAATCGCTGCAACACCACCTTGCGCCTTTAACCACTTCAGCACTAAGCCAACCAAATACCAGTTATAGGTAGCCGGTGTATTTAACATGGACTGATTCTTAGCTTGCTCAGCGTAGTTAAATACCGAAGGTACTGTTTTACAGGCATGTCCGATCAAGTCGTCTCTGACGATCACCACGGTTACACCAGCAGGGCCCATATTTTTTTGAGTTCCCGCATAAATCAAACCATACTGACTAACGTCAATATGGCGCGATAAAATATTTGACGACATATCTGAAACTAAGGTTAAGCCCTTAGCATCAGGAATGTTTTGAAATTCCACGCCATGTATGGTTTCGTTAGACGTGTAATGTAAATAAGCCGCTTGGGCATCCAACTCCCAAGTCGACGCATCAGGAATACTCGTAAATTTAGTGTCTTCAGCGCTAGCACTAACTAATACATCACAGTAACTTTGCGCGTCTTTAACCGCCTTTTCAGACCAAGCACCGGTTTTAATATAACAAGCTTTAGTTTTACCGTTTAAAAGGTTTTGCGGTATAAAAGAAAACTGTGCTGAGGCACCGCCTTGCAAAAACAACACCTTATAATTATCAGGTATCGCCATCAAGCTGCGTAAATCACTTTCTAGCTCTTCAGCAATGATAGAGAAATGTTTACCTCTATGGCTCATTTCCATCACTGACATGCCGCTATTGCGCCATTCCAACATGTCTTGTTGCGCTTGCAATAACACTGATTCTGGGAATGCAGATGGACCGGCACTAAAATTAAATACTCTGGACATAATTTTCTCGTAATTCAAATGAAAGAAGATTAAAAAATCAATATTAAAGTTAGCACATGCTAACAAAGGTTTATCTATTTAATTAATTTATGGCTGTCATTCGGCTAAGCTTTACACTCGACCTTCAACTACCGCTAATGCCCATGGCAAATTATCAATTAATGTTGCGTTTATACTTTTCAGCTCTTTAGTAATGAAAGGATTATTAGCTTTTCCATAATCATTTGAGTTTGAAGTAACAAAATATATTTCTTTGCGATAGCCAAGCTTCCTTACTTTCTCTGAAATATCCAAGAAGGCCTCGAAAATCACACAATCTTTTGGCTCAGACTTACCTTTCTTTGCAGGGGGAAGGCATTTAATAGACCTTTGCATTCCCATTGCACAATGATTATAATCCTGCTCTGTTATCAAACAATGACTTAATAAATTACGTGATAAATTTTCAAGATGTCCTTGTAAATTTATCGATGTCATTTTTTGACCATAAGGATGTTCTATTTTCAGTATCACATTAGCGGCAATAACAAGCTTTTCTCTCGTACGCTCCAGTGATTTCACCTCTTTTTCTAATTCTTGCTTCACATTAATGATGTTATCGCCCCATTCAGCATGTACTGTTTCATTTGTCAGTAACCAAACCTTAGCTGGATCAATTTCCGACATTTTTATCAAACTTAATGCCGCTGCTATTGCATCGACATGAATATTATCTCTAAAAGTTGATCGTAAAATATCTAGGAAAATACAAGTATCAATGAACAAAACAGGCGCTGAAGAATTAGAGATAGTTATAAGATTCATAGAAAAGTATCCTATGTCCCTCTAAACGCTTCATCACGAGTTGCTAGGCTGCTAAAAGCTGCGTAGACTTATGTTCGCTCTGCGTTCGTATAGCACTGTTAACTCGCAGT
>Ga0214235_1000070_pt1 | contig 57269 bp, 57 predicted proteins | sample TroBogypolimnion_2_FD_153073 | JGI IMG/M metagenome (GOLD analysis project Ga0214235, IMG submission 153073) | Freshwater microbial communities from Trout Bog Lake, WI - 15JUL2008 hypolimnion | ecosystem: Environmental > Aquatic > Freshwater > Lake > Hypolimnion/Profundal zone ... | reverse complement strand
GATAGACGGGGCTAGTCTGTGAAGTGAACGGTGCAGTCATGTCGTCAGCAGCAGAAACCAGTGAGCAGTAGCGATACCTACTCACTCTTAGGAAACTAGAATCCCCTTCCTTCAGGTGGGGGAGGATGTCAAGTGATTGATGTCAGGCTATCCTCTAAAATGCCCTTAGGAATGAGCACGAAATAATGTAGTCAAGTACCATCCAACTCCCCCCTTTGTAGAGGGGGGCTGGGGGGGATTTTTAAAATCATAGTTGCCGAAGTTATTTTGTGCTCGTTCCTTAGTGTCAATGCAAATTGGTTTCAATATAGAGTTGTGCCAGAATTCAGAGCACAAGGATGTATTCATCGAGTGTGGATAGTGCTTCATCGGATTATGATGTCAGTTTATTGATGCGGATTATTCGCTCCATGGCCACTGTTTTTTGGCATGCTAAGCCGGAATGACGGGGCTGAATTTAGTGTTAGCCACAATAAAGTAGCTTGAACGTAACTTCCCCCTTTTTTTTTGAAAAAGAAGCAAAGCAAAGCAAAGCAAAGCAAAGCGAGGGGTTAGGGAGATTTTCCTAATAAAATCTCCCTAACCCCTCTCTACAAAGTGGAGGTTGAATGATTACGTACTAGGCAAAGCGCTCAATCATCTTTTCTGCTTGTTCGGCAAATGCTTCTAAATTGCCTTTTTTTACCTTATCAACAGGAATAACTAAGGCAGTGGTTAAATCAATATAGATATAAACATAGCGTTTACCATATTCGACTCTAACCAATTCAGCCCAAGCCATTTTATGCTTACCACTGGGTGATTTTTCTAATAAGTGAGTAGGATCAGAAGGATCTATATTTAAATGATAAGTGCCAAATATATTGCTTTTTTCTTTAGGGGTATAAGATTTGAGTAGCTTTTGTTGCCAACGTGATAGTGCCGTTTTAGGTACAAGAAATGACCAAAGTGCCGCTATTATCACGATATAGGCAGCAGTAGTAAGGTCTTGATAGTAAAAGTAATAAAAGGCACTGATCAGTGTCATCACACCTGGCACAATCAAACGATTCATTCGTTGGTCATTTTGATAGGCTTCGGTCTTCATATAACGCGCTGAATTAAAGTTAATCAGATCTTCTTCGCCAAATTCATATTCTATTTCAAACATATTATAAGTCTTATTGTAGTTTAAAGGTTTTAGTGCATTTTTATTTTAGTATAAACACTGCGCCGAAAGGCGTTTGACAATGTTAACATAGCGGTTCTGAAATAGCCGTGGATAGCTACTTGGTGCATTTTATAGAGTGATAAATAAACCACTTTGGCAATAAAGCCACCGATACTTACGGTTCCCATTAAATTTCCCATTAGGTTACCGACCGTGGTGTATTTACCCAATGAAACCAGTGATCCGTAATCATAATAAACGAAATCGACCGGTTTTCCGCCCTTTAATCGATGTTTGATGGTTTTTGCTAAGGTAGAGGCTTGTTGATGAGCGGCTTGTGCTCTGGGTGGAACGTTACCGTTATGACCTTGCCAAGCGCAGGCTGCACAATCGCCCATCGCAAAGATATGATCATCATTGGTTTTTAAGGTGCTGTCGACGATGAGTTGATTAATCGCATTGGTTTCTAAGCCATCCAGATTTTTTAACCAGTCAGGCGCTTTAATACCCGCTGCCCACACTTTTAAATCAGCGTCTATAAATTCGCCGTCATGGGTGGCAATACCTGCTTGATTTATTTCAGTAACCCGTCGCCCCATTTTAAGGTCAACACCTAGATTGACTAGTTGTTGTTGAGTTGCAGCGGCTAAACTAATAGGTAAGGCTGGTAATAATTGAGTGGCTGCTTCAATAATTGTGAGCTTGACCGTACTTTCTTCATTTAAACCATATTGCGCCAGTACGTTGGTGACCTCATGTAGTTGTGCGGCAAGCTCAACCCCCGTAGCTCCTGCGCCAACGATAGCAATAGACAATGGTTTAATGTGCGCAGTGTCTTTGCCGATATAGCTTTTTAAATAAGATTCAAATAATTGCTTTTGAAACTTAAAGGCTTGCGCAGAGGTATCCAGAAATAAACAATGTTCTGCTACGCCTTTGATATTAAAGGTATTGCTTACGCTACCGATGGCCATGACTAAGGTATCATAATCAAAGCTACGACTAGGGATCAATTCTTCACCAGTGTCGCTCAGCGTTGGGCTGACATAGATTTTTTTGTTGGATCTATCTAAACCTTCCATTCTGCCTAATCTAAAATGAAAATGATTTCTATAGCCTTGTGGTAAATATTCTACTTGTTCAGATTCATCCAACGTTCCTGCCGCCACTTCATGCAATAAAGGCTTCCAGATATGCGTAGACGTTGCATCAATTAAAGTAATATCAGCTAAGTGATTACTACCTAATTGTTGCCCCAAATGCGTCGCCAGTTCCAACCCTGCTGCACCACCACCCACTATTACTACTTTATGTTTTGCATTATTGATAGTCATGGATTTTGATCCTTATTTAAAGTGTCTGTGTGTATTATAGTTAAGTACGCCGGCATTACTAAAAATTAATTTGCTACCGAAATTTTATAGGTATTCTTACGAATATCTTTTGTATTGACTACCTGATTAAATTAACCGCTGTTTGGAGGTAGAAAAATTTTTTATACTTCACATAAAAACTCTTCAAACAGAGATGTCACTAAGTGTATTTTCTCTATCTTTAATGAGAAAATTGCGACTGCAAAAGGTAAAAATAAACATATTGAACGCTTTGAGAAATTGATGGGTTATATAGCCGTTTTTAAAAATGTATGCTAAAGGTCTTTCAGCTCTTTTCTGTGGTTTTTGATGATAAGGTTAGAAAGGTCTATTTAAAATATTTTTAATGAATCAATCTGAAGTTTTAATGTCTGAACAGCCGGTCATTAATGTTAGTAATAATAACAAGGGGGGAGTCATGAATACTCTACTATTGTCTTCTACGATTAAAAATAAACAACTACAAGGGATACAACATGGTATTACGAAAGCTGATCGCTATACTCTAGCAGTTATTATGCTATTAGCGATGGCGCTATCCGCTTGCCAAGTTATGCCTTCTAATCAATCTGAGTCTGATCAAACTGTGATCAGCGGTGATTTAAACATTAATATGCTCGCTATGAGTTACTCACCTTCAAAACTTGAGGTAGTAAAGCCTGGTCGCTATGCTGTTACGGTTTCCAACACCACAACTATTCCTCACGATATTGTATTTTCCAATGGTATTAAGCTAGTTGTTGCTCCTGGCCAGCAAGCATCTACTCTTTTAGATATTCCCGATTCAGGTCTAGGATACTCCTGCTCGTTACCAGGACATAAAGACGCTGGCATGTTCGGTACAATTACTGTCAATAGTGAAGGTCACCATGCTGAGCGTAAAGCGACAGAGCTCTTAGCTAATTATTCACCCTATGATCCAAAAGTACCAGCATTGTTGCCCTTTGAAACTCGTGATATTTACCTGATAGCAGAAGAGAAGCTCAATACAGTAGCCAAGGGTGTAACTCAACAACTATGGACGTATAACGGGAAAGTACCAGGTCCTGTCATTCATGTTCGTTTAGGTGACATGGTACGTATTCATCTATCTAATCCAGCCTCCAATAAGCTCGCTCATTCAGTGGACTTTCATTCCAGTCAAGTGGCATGGAATGATGAGATGACCAGTATCAACCCCGGTGAAGAAAAACTTTACCAATGGCGCGCCGATTATGCGGGAGTCTGGATGTATCATTGTGGTTCAAATCCAGCATTACACCATATTGCCAGTGGTATGTACGGCATGGTTATCGTTGAGCCACGCGAAGGTCTGCCAAAGGTAGATCATGAATTCGCCATTGTACAAAGTGAGTTTTATGTAGGGCAAGAAGGCCATACTACGGATTTACATAAAGCCAGTTTACATAGTCCTGATTATGTAGTTTTTAATGGCGTAGCTAATCAATATAAAGATCATCCTATTGAAGTCGGTACCGGTAAGAAAGTTCGTATGTATGTACTCAACGCTGGCCCTAATGAAGATAGTTCCTTTCATATCGTAGGTACGATATTTAGTCGGGTTATCAAAGAAGGCATAGAGTTAATGCCTGAAAATAAAGGCCATTATGGTGCACAAGCCGTGGATTTGGCGCCTGCCCAAGGGGCGATTATAGAATTTACTACCGCAGAAGATGGGCTCTATCCTATGGTGACTCATGCCTTTAATTTTGTAGGCAAGGGCGCATTAGGCTTAATTAAAGCCGGTGATGGTGATCCTAAAAAATGATTGAGCAGCTCTATAATAGCCTTGAAAAAATAGGCTATATTCATCCATTACATCCGCCACTAACTCATGGGCCTATTGGTGCAGTCATTGTCGCATTTTGTGTAGGTCTAGGTGTTTTTTGGTGGCCACAAAAAAGTTTTCTACAGTCGGCTTATCATGCCGTAGTCATTGCTTTTGCCTTGCTTTTTCCAACAGTGCTGGCTGGAATTTTGGATTGGCAACATTATTATTCCGGCGCTTGGATATTCGCCATTAAAATGAAAGTTGGCCTTGCCATCTTATTGTTTCTGCTCTTGTCTGCCATGTTAATCGTTGGGAAAATGCCAAATACACCACCTTTAGTGATGAGGTTGTTGTTTATAGGCTGTCTTTTTAATGTTCTAGGTCTTGGTTATTTCGGAGGGAAATTGGTTTATGAAGGCAGAACACCCATAGCAACCGATGGTCTATTTCCTGGACGAGCTGTTTTTGAGGGGCATTGTTCTGGTTGCCATTCCAATGGGGGTAATATTCTTTATCCTCACCTACCACTGCGTTCAGCGCCACAGTTAGCAAGCTATGAAGAGTTTGTTGCCTTCGTTAGAAATCCCAAGCTTCCTGATGGTTTAAAAGGGCCTATGCCCGTTTTTACAGAACATGAGCTTTCCGATCAGCAAGCTCATGAGTTATATGAATACGTTATTAAAGGTTTATCTGCCTCAACTAGGAGTGAAAATCCTTGAAAGTCCGTAAGTCATAGGGAGGTTTCGCTACGCGCTCTAATAAGTTGTGACAGCAAGCCGCTGTACACAGGCAAGATTGAAAATAATCGAACAAAATTCTTCAATAAACCTAGACGATGTTTTTAAAAATGTATTCTAAAGTCCGGTCGTCGTTATTGTATGTGGTTTTAGATGCTTAAGTTATTAAACTCTTTGTAAATAATGAGTTATTATTCGAAGCGGTTTGATTGTAAATAAAAAAATCATGTTCATGTCCGTCGCGTTTATTAGTTCAGGAATCTATCTACGATGAGTTTATCGCTAAAGTGATCGCTAGATCCAAGCAGATTAAATGCGGCAATCCCTTAGATACAGAAACCATGGTCGGCGCACAAGCCTCTAAACAACAGTTTGATAAAATTCTAGCTTATGTACAAATTGGTAAGGATGAAGGTGCTGAGGTTTTAATGGGCGGGAAAGTAGCTACTTTAGGGGCTGACTATTCTGAAGGCTACTATATTGAACCGACCATTATGAAAGGTGGCAATAAAATGCGTATCTTTCAGGAAGAAATTTTTGGCCCTGTTATCTCGGTGACCACATTTAAAGATGAGGCCGAAGCCTTGGCGATTGCTAATGATACCCAATTTGGTTTAGGTGCAGGTCTTTGGACGCGTGATACGAATCGTGCTTACCGCATGGGGCGGGGTATTCAAGCGGGCAGGGTATGGATAAATTGCTATCACCATTATCCAGCCCATGCTGCGTTTGGTGGTTATAAAAAGTCAGGCATAGGCCGTGAAAATCATAAAATGATGCTGGATCACTATCAACAAACCAAAAACATGCTAATCAGCTATGACATTAATCCATTGGGATTTTTTTAACTCGGCTGCGACAAAACGGTAGTGAAAGCTTTTAATTTATCGTTCCTACTCAGAGCGTCACTACCATTAAGTTAGTGGAATTCAATATGCAGTGGGAGTGGCTTTAGCGACGCACTCGTGGCTAAAGCCACTCCCACAATTCTACAAAAAACATGCTGGTCGGGGTTTGCAACCCCGATCGAAACGTTTAGATGCACCCCAACGGCGCTATATAAGCAAAAGTAGGCATGTTTCTTTGGTGATCTTTCAAAGATAATTGCAATATCAAACGTTGAGACGGGGTTATAAACCTCGTCTCGCGAGAATGGTTGCAAACCCCGCCCCGCATGTATCTTAACTTAAACGATAGACTATCCACACTGTCTTAAGTTGGTAGCCGTCTATATCAGGTAAAAAACTTACTGACATTAATCACAGTATTATAAATACCCCATGATAATGGCGCCAGAACGATTAACCATGCAAGTATTACAGTGACGAGCGGCGTAGATTGCTCGCTGTTCTTTGTTGAGCTGAGAGTGGTTTGGTTTGTTTTTTCATGAGCAATCCGTTTTTCTTCTGCTAATTCATCATCTGTCATAAACCAGCGATCAGCGACGGGATGAATCAGTAAATTGCATAGCAAGCCTATCATTAATAAACCGGCCAAAATAAGCATGGTTTGGTTATACACTTGCTCGCGAGGTAAGCCTAAGCTTAATTGATATTCACGCATGTAATTAACGATAACCGGCCCTAAAATACCCGCTGTCGCCCAAGCGGTTAATAATCGGCCATGAATAGCACCGACCATTTGAGTGCCGAATAAATCGGCTAGATAAGCTGGTGCGGTAGAAAATCCGCCGCCGTACATACTCAAAATAAGGCAAAAAGCACCTACAAATAATACTTTGTTACCTGTCAGCGCACTACCTGGAACACTGATATAAAGTAGCCCACCTAATACAAAGAAAACGATGTAAGTTTTTTTGCGGCCGAGTAAGTCGGAAAGGCTCGCCCAGATAAAGCGGCCGCCGATATTAAACAGACTTAAAAGAGCCGTAAACCCAGCTGCGACGACTGCAATAGCGGCAAGCTGTGGCTTATCAAGTTCAGCAAAGGTTTTATTGATGCCGATTAATTGTCCGCCGAACACTTCTTGCAACATCGGTGATGACATACCGATAACCCCTATGCCAGCACTCACGTTCATGCACAATACCCCCCATAACAGCCAAAATTGTTTGATTTTGAAAACCTGGCTTACATGCACATGGCGTTGGGTAATCATAGTGTTAGTTAATTGCTCAGGAGCCGGCGACCAACCTTTAGGTGTCCAGCCTGTGGCAGGTATTCGATAAGTAAAAGAGCCGGCCATCATGAACACAAAATAAATCATGGCCATGACTATAAAAGTTGGCATCACACCGACATTTGTTGTGCTGGCAAAGTCTTTCATCAGACCGGCTGCTAAGGGTGAGCCAATCATAGCGCCGCCACCAAAACCCATAATAGCCATGCCTGTCGCCATGCCGCGCCGATCTGGAAACCATTTAATGAGAGTTGATACAGGCGAAATATATCCTAGACCTAAGCCAATGCCGCCAATAACCCCTGAGCCTAATAACAGCATCCAAAATTGATGGACATAGATGCCTAAGGCAGAAAATAACATACCGCCACACCAGCATAAGGTACTGACTACCGCAGCCTTTCTGGGACCCACATGATCTAACCAGCCGCCCCACAATGCCGCAGAGGAGCCTAAGAAAACAAAAAATAAAGTAAACATCCAACCTAGCGTGGAAATACTCCAATCACATTGAGTCACAAATAACTCTTGAAAAAAACCGACCTCAGGGCCACAGGCAATACTTTCTTTAATACCAATGGCTTTGGATAGTGGCAACCAAAATACCGAAAAGCCATAAGCCATGCCGATTGATAAATGTATGGCTAAGGCGGCGGGTGGAACTAGCCAACGATTAAAGCCTGGGCCGGCAATAGTGCGCTCTTTTGCTAAAAGACCGAAGGTCGTTGTTGTTTTAGACATAAATTCTGCTTAGGGTAAATGATTTGTGGGTGCAATATACTGGATTTGTAAGCGTTTTCATAATTTACCCCCAGTTGTCTAACGATTGAAATGCAAATGTGGGCGTAGTATTTTAGGCTACCCACTTAAGTCGGAACTAGCTTAATCGTTTGCTTTTAGATAGGATTCTTCTAAGTGCAGACAAAGGGCGAAGGATCTGTCACGTCTTAAGTTGCTAGCCTCCTTAAGCTTAATCTTTCGTCCTGAGTCTTTTCTCTGGGCTGAAACTGTCCCGCTTTAAGTTGGTCGCCCAAGTTTTTTTACACTGATGTTGAAACTCTTGTAAAATCATGTCGTCTGTGTATTTTTTAATTGTATATTATGGAGTTCAACTAAAATGAAAATGTCTACCGCTATTTCACGTCCCGATGCCAGCATACTGGCGAGCAATAGAGTTTTAAAAAACACGTATTTGCTGTTATCAATGACCTTGATATTCAGCGCCATAACCGCTGGAGCAGCTATGGTTATGAACTTACCGCCTTTCGGTATGATGATAACCTTTGTGGGTTTTTACGGCTTACTGTTTTTAACCACTAAATATAGCAATAGCGCCTTAGGCTTGCTTTTTGTCTTTGCCTTAACGGGTTTTATGGGCTTAACACTAGGTCCTATTTTATCCATGTATGTCAAAGCATTTAGCAATGGTAATGAGTTGATTATGATGGCCTTAGGGGGTACGGGTGTCATATTTATGGGGCTATCTGCTTATGCGTTAACAACACGCAAAGACTTTAGTTACTTAGGTGGCTTTTTAATGGTCGGTGTGTTGGTGGCCTTTTTAGCCGGTATTGGTGCGGTTGTTTTTGCTATTCCTGCACTATCATTAGCGGTATCTGCTATGTTTATTTTACTGATGTCAGGTATGATTTTATTTCAGACCAGTCAAATAGTGAATGGCGGCGAAACCAATTATATTTTAGCGACGATTTCTTTATATGTTTCTATCTATAACTTGTTCTTGAGCTTGCTACAGTTGTTGGGCGTATTCAACGGCAGAGACTAAACGCTACGGCGGATAACTCAAGGTTATCCGCCACACTACCGGCTACTTTTAATGGCTTTCTTTAAGGTTCGTTTTTTATGAAAGTGTTGTTGCTAGTATTACTGATGGTTGTCTTTCCTGTGCGGGCTGAGGTATTTAAATGCACGATCAATCCTTACAAGACAATTTATCAAGCCACACCTTGTGCCAGTGACAATACTGAACAGAAAGTTGATACTAAACCTCGCAGTGCTGAACAAGAAGCTGCGGCCGCATTGGCTTTAAAAGAATGGGAAGCCAAATACAGCGCACAGCAAGCCGCTGAAAAAGCGGCTTTAAAAGCTGAGAAAAATAAACAGCCCCGAAACATTATCATTCAAGTAGTAGAGCGACCCTTGCCGCAATTACGGATGCGAAAATTCGGTAAGCGCAGGATGCGAAATCTGCCCTAACAAGTAGTCGTCTATTAGCATTTCTTCCATCTTCGATGTCTTCACAACAGTTTCCACTATTCCTTTTAGGTTTTGTTACTAAGGAACGAGCACTACACACTTGGGTAACTATGATTTTAAAAATCCCCCTGCAACCTCCTCTACAAAGGCATAGGTATCTACACAAATAAATGTCGCGTCATTTAGGAATGGAGAGCTGGAGTTGGGTTATATTTCATCGTCCTGCGACCGTAGGGGCGTATTTTATAAGGGCGTATGCAATACGCCCTTACCGGCCATCACCACAATGTTGTCGTTCCTGTTTGGGAACGATAAAAAGCTTTCACTATCGTTTTGTCCTGTCTAAAGTTGGTAGCCAACGGCAGTGAAGCGCATCACTATGATAGAGCGACGCGCTCCACTAGCGTATTGCACATCCTATAGGGGGTATTTTATTTTTGTGAGTTACCTAACTTGCTTAATTGAGTATTCAAAAAACTATCAATGCACTTAGTTTCTTAATATGTTTTTAATCGGCTGCGGCATTTCCTTGTTACGCATGATAGAATGAAAATCTTTTTTTTATCAAAAGGATCATGAAATTAATTAGAGGACTCACGCATTTAGAACCTTTTGAAAAGGGTTGTGTACTTACCATTGGTAATTTTGATGGCTTGCACTTAGGGCATCTTGCTGTTATTAAAAAACTCGCGGAACGCGGTCAACAGCTAGGTTTGCCGGTAGTGGCGATGGTTTTTGAACCTCAACCTTTGGAGTATTTTCTAGGCGATAACGCACCTTCTAGGCTGACGCGTTTACGAGAAAAAGTCATAGAGTTTTCTAAATTGCCGGTTGATAACTTACTCATAGTCAGTTTTAATCGTGCCTTTGCTAACGGTGATGCTGAACAATTTATTGAAGATGTTTTAGTCAAAAAATTGAATATTAAGCATTTAGTGATTGGCGATGACTTTCATTTTGGTAAGGCTAGGCGTGGAAATTTTGGTCTGCTTAAGGAAAAAGGCAAAGACTATGGCTTTAGTGTTGAAGATACCGGCTCTTGTTATGTCGATAATCAACGGGTTAGTAGCACCTTAATCAGGGATGCCTTGGGAGAGGGGGATTTAGCACAAGCTAAACACTTGTTAGGTCGCTGTTATTCCATTTGTGGACGGATCGCTCATGGTGATAAGCGCGGACGAACGCTAGGTTATCCCACCGCCAATATAAGAATGTTTAGAAAAAATACCCCCATCAATGGAGTATTTGCCGTTACCATGACGGGTATAGAGGGTCGTGAATACGAAGGTGTCGCTAACGTAGGAACACGGCCTACCTTTAGTGGTGGCTCAAAAGTAATACTTGAAACCCATTTATTCGATTTTAATAAAGAAATATATGGCTGTTATGTGGAAGTGCATTTTAAACAAAAAATTAGAGATGAAATGCATTTTCAATCATTAGAACAACTGCAAGCCCAGATTATAAAAGATGTGCTGAGTGCTAAAGATATTTTTGCTGAGATTAAACAATTATGACGACTGATTATAAAAAAACACTGAACTTACCGAGCACCGCTTTCCCTATGAAAGGTAATTTGGCGCAACGTGAACCGGAACGCCTCAAGAAATGGACTCAAGCTGAACTATACCAACAAATCAGGAAAGAATTTGCAGGCCAACCTAAGTTTATCTTACATGATGGCCCTCCTTATGCTAATGGTGAGATACATATAGGCCATGCGGTTAATAAAGTCTTAAAAGATATTATTGTTAAATCAAAAACCTTAAGTGGTTTTGATGCGCCTTATGTACCCGGTTGGGATTGCCACGGCCTACCGATAGAACTGATGGTAGAAAAGAAAATAGGCAAAGCCGGCGTTAAAGTATCACCGGCTGTCTTTCGTAAAGCCTGTAGAGACTATGCGGCTAAACAAGTCGAGATACAAAAAGAAGCCTTTATTCGCCTAGGGATTTTAGGTGATTGGGAAAATCCTTATTTAACAATGGATTTTGCTTTCGAAGCCGACATCGTGCGCTCTTTAGGTAAAATAACTCAAAAAGGCCATGTTGCCGCTGGCGCAAAACCCGTGCATTGGTGTACCGATTGTGGTTCAGCATTGGCAGAAGCTGAAGTTGAATATGAAGATAAACATTCGCCCGCCATTGATGTGCGCTTTAAAGTCGTCGATGAAGCGGCTTTTATGGGCTTGTGTCATCATGCACCAGCCCATGAAGGGCAGGGCGATTTATCGGTAGTCATTTGGACGACCACGCCTTGGACTTTGCCGGCTAATCAGGGGGTGGCGTTAAATCCTGACTTAGAATACGTGATCGTACAATGTCCGACCGAGCGTTTGGTGGTTGCTGAAGCCTTGCTCAAAGATAGCCTATTACGTTTCGGTATTGATGATTATCATGTCATTGGTTATTGCAAAGGTTCTGCTTGGGAATTTCAGTTAGTAGAGCATCCTTTCTATGATAGAAAAGTACCGATAGTCTTAGGTGAGCATGTCACCACAGAAGCCGGTACCGGCGCTGTGCATACCGCCCCAGGTCATGGCCAAGATGATTATATCGTCGGTATGAAATATGGTTTGCCGATAGATAATCCAGTCGGAGCTGATGGGGTGTTTTTATCGACCACGGAGTTCTTTGCCGGTGAGCATGTCTTTAATGCCAATGCCCATGTATTAGAAGTCTTAGAAAGCAAAGGCAAGTTGGTACATCATCATGCCCTTTTGCACAGCTATCCACATTGCTGGCGCCATAAAACACCGATTATTTTTAGAGCGACACCGCAATGGTTTATCGCCATGAATAAAAATAAATTGCGTGAGCAAGCCTTAAGCGAAGTTAAACGCGTTGCGTGGATTCCAGAATGGGGTCAAGCTCGTATAGAAAGCATGATAGATGGTCGTCCTGATTGGTGTATTTCTAGGCAACGCACTTGGGGTGTGCCTATCACCTTCTTTATACATAAAGAAAGCCGTGAATTGCATCCGCGCACCGCTGAATTAATAGAACAAATTGCTAAACGCATCGAAGTCAAAGGCATAGAAGCGTGGTTTGAGCTGGAAAAAGAAGAGTTGTTAGGTACAGAAGCCGCAGATTATGAAAAATCCACCGATACCTTGGATGTCTGGTTTGATTCGGGTGTGACTCATGCCTGTGTGCTAGATAAGCGTGAACAACTAAGCTCGCCGGCTGATTTGTATTTAGAAGGTTCAGATCAACATAGGGGCTGGTTTCAATCATCCTTGCTGGCCTCAGTGGCTATGAATGATGTCGCGCCTTATAAAGCAGTTTTGACCCATGGCTTTACCGTGGACAAGAACGGCGAAAAAATGTCCAAATCTAAAGGCAATGTCATTCCACCGCAGTCGGTGATGAAAAATCTGGGCGCTGATGTCTTAAGGCTTTGGATTGCCTCTACTGATTATCGTAGTGAAATGCGCGTCTCAGATGAAATCCTAGAACGTACCTCTGACGGTTATCGTCGTTTACGTAATACCGCACGGTTTTTATTATCGAATCTGGATGATTTTAATCCGGCGCAAGATTGTGTGGCACACTCAGATTTATTAGCCTTAGATCGTTGGGTGCTTGATAGAGCCTTGGCCTTGCAAGAAGAAGTCAAAGTCGCTTACGACACTTATCAGTTTCAGCAAATTTATCAAAAAGTGCATCATTTTTGCGTGATTGATTTAGGTGGCTTTTACCTAGATATTATCAAAGATCGTCAGTACACCGCTAAAGCCGATGGTTTGGCAAGGCGTTCAGCACAAACCGCAATGTATCATGTTTTAGAAGCACTGACGCGTTGGTTAGCACCTATCATTAGCTATACCGCTGATGAAATATGGCAGTATTTGCCAGGTGAACGTAGCGAATCGGTGTTCTTAGAAACCTGGTATCAGGGCTTGGTTAAGTTGGATGAAAATTCAGCAATGAACCCAGCATTTTGGCAACAAGTGATGCTGATAAGAACTGCGGTTAGTAAAGAATTAGAGAAAAGTCGCGGCAAAGGTGATATTGGCTCTTCGTTGAATGCAGAACTTGAACTGTATTGTAACCCCACTTATTTAGAGATATTAAATCAGTTGCAGGGCGAGTTACATTTTGTTTTCATTACCTCGAATGCCTCTGTGATGGCCGAACAGTTTTGTCCTGAAGATGCCCTGCAAACGGACGTTGACGGGGTTAAATTAAAAGTCATTGTATCAACTCATCAAAAATGTGTGCGTTGTTGGCATCAACGTTATGACGTAGGCGAACATGCCGAGCATCCCGAGCTTTGTGGTCGTTGTATAGAAAACATAGCAGGCCAAGGTGAGCATAGACATTATGTCTAAGTATCCTATGTTGAAATGGTTAGGTTTATCGTTATTGGCGGTGAGTTTAGATCAATCCACTAAGTTGTGGGTGTCGGGTAGCATGCAGCTTTATGAATCCATTCATATCATGTCCGGTGTTAATTTAACCTATGTGCATAATACTGGGGCCGCTTTTAGTTTCTTAAGTGAAGCCGGCGGCTGGCAACGCTGGTTTTTTGCAGCCTTAGCTATCATCATTAGTACTGTGATTGCGATATGGCTGTCTCGACTAGAAATCCATGAGACTCTGCTGGGGGTAGCGCTGTCCTTGGTCTTAGGTGGGGCGATAGGTAATTTAATTGATAGGCTGGCTTACGGTTATGTCATCGATTTTCTGGATGTTTATATACCCTCTTGGCATTGGCCGGCCTTTAATATAGCTGATTCTGCGATTACCTTAGGGGTAGTGTTAATGTTGTTGGAGTCGTTTGGTGTAGCTAAGGCGAAAGATTGAGTTGTATGTAAATCGATTGTCTTTACCACACGAAGCGTCACTGCCATTACGGTGTGCTTGGAGTAGTAGGTTGGGCTAACGGCTTTATCGTTAACCCAACAACATTGCCTGAAGATCATGTTGGGTTGCGAAAAGCACGCAGCCCAACCTACATAAATTGGAGTAAAACAGCTTCAGCTGTTTTAAAAGGCTGAGCTGAAGCTGAGAAGTGTAGGGACAGGTCGCGACCTGTCACTACGGTGTGCTCCCTAGTTCCCAAGCTCCAAACTCAGAAGCTCTAGCTTCCTGTCTCGCGAAGCTAGAGCTTCGCTTTCTGGGTTACCAAGCTGGAGCTTGGGAACCAGCGGAAATATTTATGTATAACGATGAGCGCGGAGTCTGTGAACGTATAATGGTTTTTTTTAAACGGAGATAATAGTTGTGATAAAGATTTTAGCGTTACTAATAATAAGTTTGCTGTCTAACCAAGTATTAGCCGATAATTCTGACATCCAAATAGTCCCAATAAGCAATCGACCCGCCAGCGAGATCATCGCGCTATTAGCGCCCTTGCTCGATAACGGCGCACAACTGACCGATAATGGTGCTAGTTTATTGGTCAAGGCTAGCCCCGATCAATTAAAAACCATCAAAGCATTGATCCAAAAACTGGATGTACGTCAAACTAATTTAATGGTTAGCGTGATGGAGAGTCAGCAAATAACGGCAGATCAGCTTAATATGGCTGCAGGCACATCAAGCGGTAATACCGCTCATATTTATCAAACGCAAGCTAAGGGTGATGAAGAAGCGATACATGTGGTGCGCACTTTAGAGGGCGTACCCGCTTTTATTAAGGTAGGAGTAAGTAATCCACAGCAAAACTTCTCAGCTTTTGGTTACCCTGCCACGACACAATATAAAGAAACCAGTACTGGGTTTTCAGTGACGCCTAGATTGGTTGGGACGCAGGTGTTGCTAAATGTTTCGCCTTGGTCAGAAACTATGAATGGACAGGGGCAGATTAAAACTCAGCAAGCACAATCAACACTTAGAATTAATTTAGGTGAATGGGTGGAGTTGGGGGGCGAAGGGCCTAATCCTAGTGGTAACATGAGTGGCAGTTCGATGGATACCCGCGAAATTGACAAAAATACTCAGCATGTGTTGATTAAAGTAGATCGAGTTGATTAATGGCTTATGATCTTTGTAAAAAGATCATATCACCGTCATGGTAAGGCTCAATTTCACTCAACATCGCCAGCTATGTTGCCAATTTCACAGACAATGTTGGTAAAGTTAGCCGATTTTTTGTGAGCATGACAGGTCACGCTGACAAAATCCTAAGAGCTTTTGTGAAATGAACCGATCACGCTGACAAAATCCCAAGTATTTTTGTGAAATGGACCGATAACGCTGACAAAATCCCGGGTGTTTTTGTGAAATGGACCGATAACGCTGACAAAATCCCGGGTGTTTTTGTGAAATGAGCTGGTAACGCTGACAAAATCCTAGGTATTTTTGTGAAATGAGCCGGTAACGCTGACAAAATTACAGGTACTTTTGTGGAATGTAGCGGTAACGCTAGCAAAATCACAGGTGCTTTTGTGAAATGGACCGGTAACGCTGGCAAATTAACAGGTGCTTTTGTCAAGGTGACAGGTAACACTACCAAAGTTTGTTATGTCGACAGGTAGGGTGGTTTCTCGACAGCAATCCACCAAATACAGGTAATATTTAAAATAGTCGAACATAAAAACCCCCACGAGGAAATATCCAAGTGAGGGTCAGTTGGTAGGATGGGTAGAGCGATAGCGAAACCCATCAGGATGATGAAATAACAAAACACATTAAGCACATCGGATGTTTATGATGGGTTTCGGCTATCGCCTCTACCCATCTTACGGGGTACGGGTTATTGTAAATTCATGGCGAATTCCACCTTCTTGCCAAAAGCGTGGCCCTATTGTTTGATAACCTCTAGGAATCTGGGTTTGATTATCTAATAGTCGGGGTAATAATTCTGGCCATGCTGACCATAACATCGTTATCAAAGTTATTGCTGCAAAAACTTGTTGGCTGATATGAGGTTTACACAGATTCTTATCTGATTGATCATAATATAACCCTATCATCAAACCTATCACCAATGCCATCATCACTTGACTTAGTGGCATAACCAGCACACCGTCAACTAAGGAATAACTGGCGCAAGCAATCAGGGTGAAAAACAAAACGATCACTAAATGCTGGTGCTCAGACGTTTGTAAGGTTTTTATAGTAAAACGTTGTAACCAACAAAACAGCCCTTTAGTAGCCACTAACAGTAATAATCCTGTTGCCAGCAAGCCCCATTCGGCTGCTAATTGCAAAATACTATTGTGAGGATGAGCGGCAATGGTATTAGGGTAATAAGCATAATGCATAGGGCCTACACCAAACCAAGGGTGGTTTTGTATCATAGTCAGTGCTTGTTGCCACAAATCTAGCCGATCATAGGTTGAATTTTTAAAAACCGTACTTGTTATAAGCCCGCCCTTTAATAAAAGAGGCAGGGCTTTAAAGAGTAGGCAATAAGCTAACAGACCAACACTAAAGCCCATGAATTGACGTTTTAATAAAGGCCAGGCCAGTTGTCGATAACCGATGCCTGTTAATATGACGGCGCATAACCAAGCCAATAAAACACCACGACTGGCCGAAGCAAATAACAACAGCCACCAAGCAGAGAAAATGACCGATAAGCTGCGACGAACAAGGGGGGGGCTTTACTGTGACGCTTAAGCTAGGCAAACACAGCAGTGCCAAAGTCCATAATTGATATTGATTAAAAAAGCGCACATTAGAAAAACCAAAAAAAGGTTCAGGCCAATGCAGTGGCATGGCGGTTATAAATGAGGCTATATAGCCCGTATAAAAAGCCACCATATAAAATAGTGCACCCAGAAATAGAGCATAAACCCAAACGTGTACCAGTAGTAATGAGTATTGTCGCCATAAGGCGGCCATGAACAGACTCAAATAAAACAGCCCTACAAAGACACTGATTTCCAACAAGGCATGGCTAGGTGAGGCAGATAATAAGGCTGAAATAATCGCTAGGATGATGACTAGCGTCAGGGTGAGATGGTAGCGGGTTTTCCAAATGGGAAGACAATCCTTAGCTTCTAAGCTCGTCATGATAAGCCATAACAAGGCTAGGCTAATAAGTAACAACTCAAGCAAGCGTTTTTCATCATGACTAGATAAATAGCCTAGCACATTATAATTGAGTGAAAAAATCACCAAGTACAACACGAGAGACATAGCTAGCCAGCTAAGATATCGGCTCATGACAGTGAATCATGCTTTTTAGTTGGTAGGATGGGTAGAGCGATAGCGAAACCCATCAGATGATGAAATAACAAAACACATTAACATCGGATGGTTATGATGGGTTTCGGCTATCGAGACTATGAAAGTATTTATGTGGGAGAGGCTTTAGCCTCGAATTCGAGGCTAAAGCCTCTCCAATATCATATAAAAACAATGGCTTACAAAATTAAAAAGTTGTTTTTGTGTTGTTTTCATAATACTTTCACAGTCTCTATCGCCTCTACCCATCTTACGGGTTGCGAAAAAACATGCACCCCAACCTACGTGTCTATAGGTTAGGGTGGATGCCGAATAGAATTTATTAATTAACTATGAGTACAAGAAGAAGGCAAGTATTTTTGATCTGCTGATGAAGTACAAGTCCAAGTTGTTGCTCCAGTTGTGACAGTAGGGCCCATAGTCAAGGTTACTGTTTTACTTATTATTCCTGTTGATACGCCAGATTGGTTCATTGTTGCTACAATAGTACAGCCGCCTCCATTTGAATCTACATTTCCACCAGCGGCTACACTTGCAACATATTTGCCTGAAATCGAAGTTGGAGGTATGGTAATGCCACCGCTAGTTGTTGATGACGCAGCATTGCTAGGACAAGCTGCTGTTTGACCAACATATTCAGACACTGGAGACTTCAAACCATCCGCCAACACCAACGCCTCAGACATTTGAGCTCTGGCGATATAATCCTGATAAGCCGGCAACGCAATAGCCGCCAAAATACCAATAATCGCGACTACGATCATCAGCTCGATTAAGGTAAAACCTTGTTGTAGTTTAGTATATTGAGTTTTCATTAATATCCTGAGAGTAAAGTGAACTGAGTTTTTAAAGTTTGATGAAAAGGTAAGTCAATGGCTATTAAAGGTAAAAATTTAGTTTTAAGCGTTTTCAAATACGGAGATAGCTTAATGGATAGTTGAAGTTAGTGCTATCCGTAAAAACACCTAGAACAACAAAGTGGAGTGATTAATATTTTTATAGTTCCCTCGCTCTCTTTTATTTTCCATACTCACTATCAGGTAATGCAGTCACGCATAGCTTTACTACCATTAAATTAGTGAAGTTCAGTAGGCAATGGGAGTGGCTTTAGCCACGCATTCGTGGCTAAAGCCACTCCCACACGACTATAAAAAAGCTTAACTTAACGACATTGCCGTAGGGGCGTATTGCATACGCCCTTTTATCGAAAGCTCAATGTTATCGAGGGCGCATGCAATACGCCGCTACCAGCCATCAGCACATTGTTATTACACGGCCATGTATTATAAAACGGTTGCTTATGCCTTAATTACCTGCTTAAAGCCTGTTATTAATGACCTTTTAACGCTATAATTGCCCCCTGTATAAATCCCGTTTATGAGTTGGCATGGAAATTAAAGACTATATGCAAGGCTTAGGCTTGCAAGCCAGAGCCGCTGGACGCATTCTCAGTCGTGCAGATACCGGCAAAAAGAATCAAGCGCTGTTGGCTATTGCCGAGGCTTTACATAAACAACAGGCGCTGCTAATCTCTGAAAACCAAAAAGATTTAGCCGCAGGTCAGCTTAATGGCCTAGATGCCGCCTCCCTTGATAGACTGGCTTTAACACCTAGTGGCATCAATGCCATGATTGTCGGCTTACAGCAAATTGCCGCGTTGCCTGATCCGGTCGGTGAAATTAGCGACTTAAGTTATCAGCCTAGTGGCATACAAGTCGGACAAATGCGGGTGCCTTTGGGCGTTATTGGCATTATTTATGAATCACGTCCTAATGTAACGGTCGATGCTGCGGCTCTATGTCTTAAATCAGGCAATGCCTGTATTTTAAGAGGTGGCTCTGAATCCTTACATTCTAATCAGGCTATCGCAGCCTGTATTAGTGAGGGTTTGGCGGTTGCGGGTTTACCTATTACGGCGGTGCAGGTTGTGGCAACTACTGACCGAGCGGCGGTAGGTGAACTTATTACCCTGCAACAGTATGTCGATGTCATTGTGCCCCGTGGCGGCAAAAGTTTGATAGCACGTATTGCTAAAGACGCCACTATTCCAGTCATTAAACATTTAGACGGTATTTGTCATGTCTATATTGATGATAAAGCCGATATTGCTAAAGCCATTGCTATTGCTGTTAATGCTAAAACGCATCGCTATGGCGTTTGTAATGCGATGGAAACTTTGCTGGTCGCTGAAAGTATCGCCGTGCAGGTCTTACCTTTATTAGCGGCTAGCTACCTTGAAAAGGGTGTAGAGTTACGGGGTTGTCTTAAAACCTGTTCCATAATCCCTCATTGTTTAAGAGCGACTGAAGACGATTGGCAGACTGAGTATCTAGCGCCGATTTTAGCGATTAAAATTGTACATGGTTTAGATGAAGCGATAGAACATATTAATCATTATAGTTCTAGTCATACCGAAGCCATTGTGACCGAAGATTACACCAAAGCCCGACGTTTTTTGCGTGAAGTGGATTCTAGTTCGGTCATGGTGAATGCCTCTACACGCTTTGCTGATGGTTTTGAATATGGCTTGGGCGCTGAAATCGGCATTAGTACCAATAAACTACATGCGCGTGGCCCAGTGGGCTTAATCGGGCTGACCTCGCTAAAGTATATTGTTTTAGGTGACGGTCATATCAGGCACTAAATGATAGGTGTTTTTGGCGGTACCTTTGATCCTGTACATTTCGGTCATTTGCGCTCTGCACTTGAGGTTAACGACGTTTTTGGTTTATCAAAACTGCTGTTAATTCCTAGTGCGCAACCGCCCCATAGAGCCGAACCTGCCGCCAGTGCTACTGAGCGTTTGCAGATGTTAGAACTGGCTATTAGTCATCACCCTGAACTTTGCGTTGATGCCAGAGAGTTAGATCGTGATAGACCCTCTTATATGGTCGATACCTTACGCTCATTACGCCACGATTATCCACAAGAAACCTTGTTGTTATTTATTGGTGCTGATGCTTTTAAACAGCTGATGAGCTGGCATCAATGGCCGCATTTATTCGATTTTGCCCATATTGTGGTGATGACTAGGCCAGGTGTGGTCTTAGAGACACTGGCTGATTTTTTTAAGGCGAGGCATTGTCAGCAGTTAACAGAGTTGGCAAGCACTAGGGCAGGTAAGTTATACTTTCAGCAAGTGACTCCACTTGATATTTCGGCAACGGCTATCAGACAGATGATTACTCAGCAACAAAATCCGGGATTTTTACTGCCCGATACGGTGTTAGCCTACATTAGGCAGCATCAGCTATACCAGAGACATTGATCTCATCACTTACTAGGAATTTGAATGCAAGCAGAAGCAATTTTAAAAATCGTCGAAACTGTTTTAGACGAGCGTAAAGGTCATAATATTGCAGTTTTAGATGTACGGGGCAAGACCAGTTTTACAGATTATATGGTAGTCGTCACAGGGACTTCGGATAGACATTTAAAATCAATGTGTGATTACGTCGTTGATGAAGTTAAAAAACAAGGCGCAAGACCTTTAGGTATAGAAGGTGATATTGGTTCAGATTGGGTGTTACTCGATTTAGGTGATGTTATTGTCCATGCCATGACCACACAGGCTAGAGGTTTTTATCAGTTAGAAAAATTATGGTCCATCGATGGTGATGTGACTGAAGACGAGCAAGATACCAACTAAACTGTCATGGCCGATTGATTTTGGGCGAAATCATTAACGACTTATTAACATCTTTGTGACAACTATTAACGTATAGTGATATGGGAAATAAATGAACAGTAATACATTAAAAATCTTATTATTCGCCTTTTTGATGTTACCTGCTGGTGCTTTTGCCGGCGATGTTGCTAACCTTTTAGGTCCCGCTAAATCGTTAAATATTACCGATCATTTCGTTGGTTATCTGGCTATAGGTGTGACTATATTAGCTTATATTGCGGCTATGTCAGAAGAAGTGATCGCCCTTAGAAAATCCAAACCTATGGTCTTGGGTTCGGCCATCATTTGGTTTGCTATTTGTATTTATTATGCCCTGCATGGAGAAGCCAAAGTGGCCGCCGTTGCTTTTGAAAGCAATTTATTGGCTTATATAGAATTATTCTTATTTATTCTGGTTTCTATGACCTACCTGAATGCTATGGAAGAGCGGGGGGTTTTCGATGGTCTGAGAATTTGGTTGCTTAATCGACAATACAGTTATCGGCAATTATTTTGGATTACCGGCGGCTTGGCTTTTATTCTTTCTACCGTAATTAGCGGTATGGCGGTTGCTTTATTATTGGGCGCTGTCGCGGCAGCGGTGGGTAAGAAAAACAAAGACTTTGTCGCTATTGCTTGCGTTAATATCGTGGTAGCGACCAATGCGGGAGGCTCATTAAGTCCTTTAGGCGGTATTTCTACGCTTTTTGTTTGGCAAAATAAAATATTGCCTTTTTATGAGTTTTTTTACTTAGCCGCTCCTTGTTTGGTTAATTTTATGTTGCCGGCTGCCATCATGCACTTTTTTGTGCCCAAACTAATACCGGCTGCCTCGACCAGTACTATTTGGCTACGTCGTGGTAGTAAGCGGGTGATTTTTTTGTTTATGGTCACCTTGGCGATGACGGTTTGGTCCAACATTAACCTAGACCTTCCTCCGGCTGCGGGCATGATGGCAGGCTTGGGTTTATTACAGTTTTTTAGTTTTTATTTAACTAAAACTGCCCATGAAACAAAAAGTGAATTTGCTCATGTCTATGAGCTTTTTCAGGTAGAAATTCCTAGTGTGAATCGGAAGCAAGATTTTGATGTCTTTAAAAATATTGGCACGGTTGATTGGGATACCTTGCTGTTTTTTTATGGCGCTATGATGATGATCGGTGCTTTGAGTTTTATTGGTTATTTAGATGTGATTGCTCATTTTCTATTCGGACAAATTAGTCCTACCTTAGCCAATATTTCCATTGGTCTTTCATCGGCTTTTGTTGATAACGGTACCTTGATGTTTGCGGTGTTAAGTATGCATCCTGATCTACCTGTTGGACAATGGTTGCTGTTGACCTTAACACTGGGTGTAGGGGGAAGTTTGCTGGCTATAGGTTCAGCACCCGGCGTAGCCTTGCTAGGACAAATCAAAGAAGGCTATACCTTTACTTATCACATGCGTTGGATGCCGGTCATACTACTAGGCTATTTTGCCAGTATTGTCATGCATTTTTGGATAAACTCTCGGTATTTTTAAGTATTTAAGGTAACTCGCAAAAAATAAAATACCTCTATAGGATGTGCTGAACGATAGTGAAGCACATCGCGCTATCATGGTGATTTTGAAACACCGTAGTAGTGCCGTGTGCCCAATGAGCGCCTTGGATAGCCATGTAGGGTGGATAAGCGCTAGCGCATCCACCAAGACATAGCATCGTGTGCGACACTCATCGAGATTGTAGACTAAACGGACTCGATCATACTCGGTGGATACGCTGGTACTTATCCACCCTACAAAACTTAAGTACATACTCACTTTATTCTGTTAATTAATTATCACCATTAGGTCAGTTTTAATGTCATCAAGCACACAACATCAAACCAAAAAACAACTCGCCGGCCTGTCTATGGGCGCTATTGGCGTCGTCTTTGGTGATATTGGTACCAGTCCTTTATATGCGCTCAAAGAAGTTTTTTTAAGCGGCTTAACCATCGATAAGCTGCATGTCTTTGGTGCGTTGTCTTTAGTTTTTTGGACACTTACACTGGTAGTGACTATTAAGTACGCTGTATTTATTATGCGAGCTGATAACAAAGGTGAGGGGGGTATCATGGCATTAACCGCACTGGCCTTAGAAGGGACTAAAGGAGAAAAAGGCAGTTCTAGAAAAATTAGTTTTATTATTACCCTAGGCTTATTGGGTACGGTGCTGTTTTATGGTGACAGTATTATTACGCCGGCTATTTCGGTGTTAAGTGCTATTGAAGGTTTGCAGATTGTTGCGCCTCAATTGGTCGAATATATTCTGCCCATTACCATCACAGTGTTGGCTGTGTTATTTATCATACAATCTAAAGGCTCCGGCAAGATGGGTAAACTGTTTGCGCCCATTATGTGTGTTTGGTTTGCCTTGCTAGCGGTGATGGGGGTCATGAATATTATTGAAATGCCAGAAGTGTTGATGGCGGTTAATCCTTATTATGGTTTATCGTTATTGTTTGAATATGGCTGGCATAGTTTTTTTATTATGGGGGCAGTGGTGCTAGCCATTACCGGTGCAGAAGCACTGTATGCCGATATGGGACATTTTGGTTTGAAACCTATTCGTTATGCGTGGTTTGGTTTTGTATTTCCAGCGTTGTTGCTTAATTATTTCGGACAAGGTGCGCTTTTAATTTTGCATCCCGATGCCATAGAAAATCCGTTTTTTTTGCTGGCACCTACTTGGGCACTATACCCATTGCTTATATTGGCCGCATTGGCAACCGTTATTGCCTCACAGGCCGTTATTTCGGGTGCCTTTTCTATGACTAGGCAAGCAGTGCAGTTGGGTTATTGCCCACGCATGACTATTTTACATACTTCAGGACAGGAGCAAGGCCAGGTTTACGTACCTGCGGTTAATTGGCTGTTAATGGTGGCTGTTTTTATACTGGTACTTAGCTTTAAATCGTCAACGGCTTTGGCTTCAGCCTATGGCTTGGCCGTTACTGGAACCATGTTGGCCACTACGATATTGTCTTTTATTGTTATTAAAGCCTTATGGCAATGGAATAAATATACCAGTGTGGCCTTCTTGTCGACGTTTTTAACCATTGATTCGGTGTTTATTTCCTCTAATAGTTTAAAGATTCCTACCGGTGGTTGGTTACCCTTGGTTGTGGGGGCGGTGTTGTTTTTAGTATTAACAACCTGGATCAAAGGTCGGGCATTACTGACACAGTATATGGATGAAAGAAAAACCTTATTTGAAGATTTAGACGAAAAGGTAAATGGTAATCTCGTTAAGGTTGAAGGTACGGCGATTTATTTAACGCGAAGCTTGCACGGTGTGCCTCAAGTACTGCTGCACAATTTGGAACATAATCATGTGTTACATGAGCGTATTATTGTATTGACTATAGTGACTACTAATGAACCTTATGTTAAAGAGGAAAACCAAGTAAAAATTAGAACGTTTGGACATGAGAAAAATTTTATCCGAGTTAAGCTGTATTACGGATTTAAACAAACAGCTGACGTACGACGAGCTTTAGGTTTATGTGCTAAGGAAGGTTTGGATATTAACCCTAAAAACACCTCTTTTTTCATAGGTAGTGAGCAACTATCCTTTAGAAATAAAAGCCCTATGCCAAAATGGCGTAGGGCTTTATTCGGCTTTCTATTTCATAACTCAACGAGTGCTATAGAGTTTTTTAAGATACCGGTAGATCGTGTTATTGAACTGGGTATTCGTATAGAGCTGTAGCAGTGTGGTTGGTAGGCTGGATGCGCGCAGCTTAGCCATCTAAAAGCGTGACGGGGTTTATAACCCATACGCTCAAGCTAAGCCAAAACACTCGCGAGACGGGGTTTATAAACCCGTCTCAAACGTTTGATATTGCCATTATCTTTGAAAGATCACCGAAGAAATAGGTCTACTTTTGCTTATATAGCGCGGCTACCTATTTAAAACGGGACAGATAAATAAAGCTGGCCTATTGATTCAGGGAGCGCTGAGCCCCAGCTCGGCGTAGTCAGTCATCGGCTTGGCTATCCCGTGCCGGGCTGGGGCGAGGCAGTTATCTGTCCCGGCTTAAGTTGGTAGCCTATAGCGCCATTTTGGTGCATCTAAACGTTTCGATCGGGGTTGCAAACCCCGACCGGCATTGTATTATCCTGCATAGCCGGTAGGATGGACAAAGGCCGCGCCTGCCCATCGTGTTTTATGTTGTGTTGATGGGCACGCTACGCTTTGCCCATCCTACTACTACTCATTAAGCTGCTTTGGCAATAGATCGATGTCGAATATACTCAATAACGGCGGGTAGTAGTGAGATGATAATGATAGCGAATATGACTATAGTAAAGTTTTGCTTAACTAAGGGGATATTGCCGAATAAGTAGCCGGCAAATAAACAGATAGCAATCCAAGCAATGCCACCGATCACATTGTATTGAATGAACTTTTTATAACTCATAGAGCCTAGCCCAGCCACAAACGGTGCAAAGGTACGAATAATAGGGATGAAGCGGGCAATAATAATGGTCTTTGCACCATATTTTTCATAAAACAGATGCGTCTTGGCAATATGCTCTTTATTTATGTAGCGACTTTTTTCTTGTTTGGCAATCTTAGGGCCGATTAATCGGCCTAGCTCATAATTGATAGAGTCTCCTAATACAGCGGCGATACATAGCGTTATAAATAAGGTAGTAATATCCATATCACCTTTAGCTGCAAAAGCGCCTGCTGCAAAAAGCAATGAATCTCCTGGTAAAAAAGGCAGTACGACTAAGCCTGTCTCACACAAAATCACTATGAATAATATAATATAAGTGCTAGATCCATAAGTTTGGATTACTGCACTCAGTGATTTATCGAGATGTAAAAATAGTTCAATGTATTGAGTAAAATACGCCATCTTTCTTCCTAGTGTTTGTTGCTAGCGGTTAGTTTTAGAGTGGTAGAGATGAGCTTTTTTAGTAATAATTATCATCCTTGGATACTTTTTTTAGCTTTTTTTGTTCATCGGCGATAATTTTTGCCTCAACTTCGGCTTCAGCTTTGGTTTTAGCATCGACAATATCTTGGTTTAAACTGTCTATGAAGGCTGTAAACCAGGCTTGGTTTTTTACCGTACTCATATCAGGATCATTTAAAATATCGTTAATAGCCGGTAGCGTTACTTTAATTCTGGCATTTTCTAATGCCGCTAAGCACTCATCAACTTTACCCTGTAAACCGTAAATACAGGCTAAATTATAAGAAGCTGTGCCAGCTTGAATGGTATTGGCTTTTTCAAATTGCTTTTTAGCGAATAGGTATAATTGATCATCTGCTTTAGCCTGATTAAGTCTAGCCAAATCCATATAAGCAACGCCACTATTAACAGCGGCAGCTAAATAGTTGGGATTAATCAACATACAAAAAGCAAACTTTTCAATGGCGTCTTGATAAAGACCAGCGGCAGCTTCTGCAGATTGAGTGCTGGCTTGATGAAATAAAGCAAAGCCCCAATGATATAAGGTTTCGGCACGTAAGGCATCGTCTTGTATGATTTCAGCATAAGCTTGATAGGCGGCTTTAAAAAGACCCGCTTGGGTATTGCCATCGCTCTTACGCGCTGCTTCTGTTTGTTTTATGGTGGCATTAAGTTTTGATTTTTTGGTAAAAGGGGCTAGCAAAGACATTTTTATCTCCTTAGTGAGGTTATGTTTTTTATTATTATCATCATAATGAAAATGACTACCAACTTAAGGCAGCACAGAGGCTAGGCTTAACTGTTAACTCTGAGCTTTTTGAAAGGTAAGTCGTTCATGATGTTACAAGCTTACCACGAACGGCTTAGCCTTAAGGTGGAAGGCGTCTATTTTAATATAAAATTAGCCGATCTATTCAGAAGTTGTCTTAAATTGATGTATTAAACGTCGTTGTTTTTTATTAGGCTTATGGTCGTGACCACTAAAATCAAAGAGTTCGCGTTGTGTGCGCTGAAATAGAAGCTGCTGTTGGCGCTTTTCAAAACTTTCAGGACTTTCTTCATAAAGTAAAACTGCCTCTTTGGCAGAGCGACGTTGAGCGCAAAGGGCGATGATGGTGATATCCCAGCGGCAGTTATCTTTAGATATCGTCAAAAGAGCGCCTATTTTAACGTCTTTGCCGGGTTTGGTGCGTTGCTGATTTAAATGAACTTTACCTCCAGCGATGGCATCGGCTGCTAGCTTGCGCGTTTTATAAAAACGCGCAACCCATAGCCATTTATCTAAGCGTAAACTATCAAGCTCAGTGTGCACTCAAGTCTTTTTCTTTCTTTAAGCCTTTGGGTAAAGAAAAGACAACTTTTTCTTCTATACCTTGAATTTCAATGGTTGATTTTCCGCCCCATTGTTTTAATTGATTAATGACTTCTTGTACTAAGACTTCAGGTGCTGAAGCGCCTGCCGTCACGCCAACGGTGTTGACACCCTCAAACCAACTTTGTTGCATATCACAGGCGGTATCAATTAAATAGGCTTTTTTACCGAGTTGTTCGGCAATCTCACGTAGACGGTTGGAGTTAGAACTATTGAAAGAGCCAACCACCAAAATAGTATCTGCGGTTTTTGCTAATTCATAGACAGCATCTTGGCGGTTTTGAGTTGCATAACAAATGTCGTCTTTCTTTTGTTCTTCTATGGACTTAAAGCGAGCTCTCAGGGCATCAACCATAATTTTGGTGTCAGTCATTGATAAGGTCGTTTGCGTGACATAAGCGAGATTGTCGGGGTTATTAACGACTAAATTGTTAACATCATCCGGTGTTTCTACTAAATAAATGCCACCATTATCGGTGCATTTTTCATATTGACCCATCGTCCCTTCAACTTCAGGATGACCGGCATGACCGATGAGTATAACTTCACGGTCTGATTTTGCATGCTTAGCCACTTGTATATGTACTTTAGTAACTAAAGGGCAGGTTGCATCAAAGACGGTTAATTTGCGCTCTTTGGCCTCTTGCTGTACTTGTTTAGAAACACCATGCGCACTGAAAATTAAATAAGAGCCGACTGGTACATCGGTGAGTTCTTCAATAAAAATAGCACCTTTTTCTTTAAGACCATCAACAACGGTACGGTTGTGTACTACTTCGTGACGAACATAAATGGGCGCCCCGAATGCTTCGATGGCTTGGTCTACAATTTCTATGGCACGGTCAACACCGGCACAGAATCCACGTGGGTTAGCGAGTAAAATTTGCATATCTTGACTTCATTAGTTGGTATATGAAGTGCATTTTAACTCAAGATCGTTGCCGATACGATAATTCCGTCACTATCGGCATATAAATAATAATCTTTTTTGAAATTGACACCCGCGAAAGACACGAGTAAGTCACGATCTCCATGATCTTTTTTATGACTTTTCAAGGGATGCGTGTGCAGTGCGCGTATGCCGATAGGCATAGTCTCTATAATATCAGCATTACGAAGACAGCCATAGATGACAATGCCTTGCCAACCATTTTCGATCGCAATTGCCGCCAAGTTGGCATCTATCAATGCACAGCGATGAGAGCCGCCGCCATCAATCACTAACACGCGGTTCTGCACCTTTTCTTCTAATATGCTTTTGACTAAGACATTATCTTCAAAAGTTTTTAAGGTAGTGATTTGACCGGAAAACATGGCGTTGCCGCCAAAGGACATAAACAGTGATTCAGCAATCTGAAAATGATCTTTACCAGAATGGGCGTCACAAAGTGCTGCGGTTGTAAAAGTCATAATTGAAATCTCTGTTGAGGTTAAATGGATTTATTTAGAACAGCTGATATTTTGCTGATATTTTCAATATAAATGAGATCATTGGCAATACGGGTATTATCGTAGTTAGCTGTTTTGTAAAACAAGTAGCTGGTTATTAGCCGGCATGTCGAAATCGTGGATTAAACTAAGTCCTCGGTCTGCTGCTAACGATACAATATCTTCACTGTTTTTAATACCACTTAAGGGGTTTTGGTTTTTAAGCCAACTATCAAATTGAGCGTTACTGTCACTGCTGTAGTTGCCATTATAATTAAATGGACCGTAAATACACAGTAAGGCCTTGGGGGTTAATCGTTTACAAAGTTGATCAAAGCCTAGCTGTACTGTTTGCTCGCTCATGATGTGCAGCGTATTAGCGGTAAATGCTGCTTCTATAGTGTCACAGGGCCATATTTCATCGGTGATGTTCAAGGCTATTGCCGGCTTTAAATTGGCCAGAGCACTTGTTTCTTGCCATAAGTTAATGCCCTGTATATTCTCAGGTTTATCGGTAGGTTGCCAGACTAGATGCGCTAAGTGTTTTGCGAAATAACAGGCATGTTGACCGGTGCCGCTACCTATTTCAAAAACATAGCGAGTGTTTGCAAAGACATGGCGAATGATCTCTAAAATAGGGGTTTTGTTATTTTCACAGGCTTGAGAAAAAGGTTTATGGCTCATTGTATAATTAATTGATGATATTCTGTCGTTTTCAACTGTACTGGTTTTAGAAATGGAAGTAAAACAAATCCACAGCATGACTCAAGTTGATGCGGACGCTTGGAATAATCTCGCCGGCACAACTTATCCTTTTATGCGCCATGAGTTTTTATTGGCACTAGAGCAAAGTGGTTCAGTTTGTGAGTATAGCGGTTGGGCTGCCGCTCATTTGCTAGTCATAGAGCAAAAACAATTGCTCGCTATTTTGCCGATGTATGTTAAACAACATTCATGGGGTGAATATGTCTTTGATCATTCCTGGGCTCAAGCTTATCAACAGCAGGGTTTGGACTATTATCCAAAGTGGCTGAGTGCTATTCCGTTTACGCCTTGTCAAGGGCCTAGAATTGTTGTGCAATTAGGTATTGATACACTGGATGTTATGCGCCTACTGTTGGATTTTATTCAGCAACAGGCGAAACAACAAAACATTTCTTCATGGCACTGTTTGTTTCTTGAATTACTCCAGTTAGAGCAATTGCGAACCTTGGGTTTAAGTGTACGTGAGGGTATTCAGTTTCAATGGTTTAATCAAGGCTATACGGATTTCAATGATTTTTTGAGTACTATGAATGCCAGTAAACGAAAAATGCTAAAGCGTGAGCGTCGTCGAGTCAGTGAGCAGGGCGTTAAGCTAGTCCGTATTACAGGGCTAGATGTCAGTGAACAACAGTGGCAGATATTTTTTCAGTTTTATTCATTGACTTATTTGAAAAGAAATTCTCAGCCTTATTTGAATCTGGCATTTTTTAAACAAATAGCCGCCACGATGGGTGAGCAATTATTATTAATACTAGCGCTTAAAGATGAACAGCCTATCGCTGCGGCTTTAAGTTTTATAGGGGACGATACTTTATATGGGCGTTATTGGGGGTGTTACGAAGACTATCATAGCCTGCATTTTGAAAGCTGTTATTATCAAGGCATTGATTATTGTATAGAGCGGGGCTTAAAACGTTTTGATTCTGGCGCTCAAGGCGAGCATAAAATTGCGAGAGGTTTTGAGCCAGTCACGACTTATTCTGTGCATTGGCTTAAGGATGAACGTTATGAAAAAGCGATCCAAAAATTTTTAGACTCAGAACAAAAAGAGATACTGAATTATAAGCAGGTAGCAAAGACTTACTTACCTTTTAAATAGGCAGGACGGTCAACTGCGGTAATGCTCATTGACGTTAATCAACAAAATGTAAGCTCAGTCATTCTTTATTGTATTTCTCTGTGACGGACAATGATATTAACGATAGGGCTATTAAAACGTTTAATGAGTGCTTCAACTAAATAAACTGAGCGATGTTGGCCGCCTGTACAGCCTATGGCAATAGTCAGATAGCTACGTCCTTCTGCTTCAAATCGAGGAATCCAGCGTTCAAGAAACATACTGATATCTTGAAAAAATTCATCGACTAGCGGTTGTTCAGTAAGGAAGTCGACGACGGCTTGATCTTTTCCTGTTAATGCGCGTAATTCCGGCACCCAATAAGGGTTAGGTAAGCTGCGTGCATCAAAAACAAAATCAGCATCTAACGGCACGCCGTGTTTAAAGCCAAATGATTGAAATTGTAAAGAAATATGTTGGTAGTCACGTTCGCCTATTTGATCTCTTATTAGTTCTCGTAACTGGTGATAGTGAGTTCGACTGGTATCAATGACGACATTGGCATGCTTTGCAACCGGTATCAGCATTTCTTTTTCAATTTTCAATGCTTCTTTTAACGGTGTATTTAAATCCGTTAAAGGATGTCGGCGGCGCGTTTCACTATAGCGCTTTAATAATGTCGCTTCTTCGGCCTGCATGAAAATAATTTCACAATCAATGCCTTTTGCGCGAATTGATTTTAAAATCTCGGAGAAATTAGCGAGGCTTTTACTTTGGTTTCTAGCATCTATACCTACGGCTGTCTTGGCATAGGTTTGCTGATCTGCCAACATAACATGATTAATAAAATCCTCAAGTAAGGTAACCGGTAAATTATCTATACAATAATAACCACAGTCTTCCAAAGTATCTAAAGCGACACTTTTACCTGAGCCAGAGAGGGCACTGACAATAAGTAGTTTCATAAAAGATTAGGCGAAAGATACAAAAAGCAGTTCGCTTTTGTCTTTCGCCCTATACCTAGTTATCTATGGCTACTGGTTTTTTCTTTATGCTTAGTGATTTGACGATCTAATTTATCGACCATCTCATCAATAGCGGCATACATATCTTCTTGATGATCTTCAGCAAAAAAGTTTGCACCGCTCACTTGCAGTGTAGCTTCTGCTTTTTGAATTAATTTTTCTACGCTTAAAATAACGTGTACATCAGCCACATTGTCAAAATGACGAGCTAATTTTTCAAATTTCGCATCAATATGTGCTTTTAATGCTTCGGTTACTTCAAGATGATGACCGGTTACTATAAGTTGCATGGAATAATCTCCTTTCTTTAATGGTTGGTTGGAATTTCAATCGGCGCTAAAAAAGACGCTTGCGCTGACTTGAGGGTGGAATAAACAGGGCTTCACGATACTTTGCAATGGTTCTTCTTGCAACATTGATGCCTTTTTTTTGTAAAAAATCAGCAATTTTACTATCACTTAACGGCTGGGCTTGATCTTCAGTATAGATTAATTCTTTAATAAAAGCTCTAATGGCAGTAGAGGAACACTCGCCGCCTCCTTCCCTTGATACATGACTGGAAAAGAAATATTTAAATTCAACAATACCATTAGGTGTGTGCATGAATTTTTGTGTAGTCACTCTGGATATTGTTGACTCATGTAGTTCAAGCACCTCGGCAATATCTCTTAATACCATGGGCTTCATAGCAATAGAGCCATGTTCTAAAAAGCCTGTTTGCTTTTCAATAATACAACGGGCAACACGTAATAGTGTATCGTTGCGGTTGTGAAGATTTTTAATAAACCATTTAGCTTCTTGTAAATGATCCTTCATACAAACATTATCTTTACTATTGTCGGCGCGCTTAATCAAAGAGGAATAGAAGGGATTAATTCGTAATTTTGGAGCAATATCCTGATTTAAGTTTACCTGCCAGACCTCATTCTGTTTAGTAACATACACATCGGGGATAACATATTCAGAGCTTGAGCCTTGAATTTGCTCACCCGGCTTTGGATCTAGGGTTCTTATGAGAGAAACTATATCATCCAATTGCTGCTCTGTTACGCCTAATTTACGTAATAGTTTTGCTTGCTCATGAGTCGCTAACAACTTTAAGTAGCGCGTCACCACAAGTAAAGCTTGTTCTCGATAAGGAGTGGATTCGGGTAATTGTAGTAACTGTAGTTTTAAGCAGTCACTTAAATCAATGGCCGCTATACCTGGTGGATCAAAGTGCTGCACCCTATGAAGTACGGCAATAATCTCATCAAAGTCTAGGTCTTCAATCTGGTTTTGTAAGCCTTGGTAAATATCTTCGGGTGTATTGCCAAGATAACCTTCATCATTAATGGAGTCGATAATGGCTATGGCAATCGCGTGATCTCGCTCTGAAAAAGTAGTTAATTCAAGTTGCCATAAAAGATGATCTAGTAATGTCGCTTCATGACTACGCTGTGATTCAAATTCAACGGTTTCAGGATTGCTGATACCTGGAGCCAAAACAGTCTCATAAGTATCCTCCCATGAAGAATCTATAGGTAATTCATCGGGTATAGTTGTTTGTGAACCTTCGCTAGTATACGATTCAGAATGCTCAATGTTACTTTCAGATATATTTAAGGTATCAGTATCAGGAGAAATACTTTCTTCTTCACTAACCTCCAGCATGATATTAGAATCAAGAACTTGCTGTATTTCTTGTTGCAAATCTAATGTCGACATTTGTAACAATTTGATAGCCTGCTGTAATTGAGGCGTCATTGTTAATTGTTGGCCTAGCCGAAGATGTAATGATTGTTTCATTCGGTTACATAGTAGTAGTGGTAATATTTTACCTGATTAGCCAGTTGCTTTAGCTCATTTAAAATAAACGTCGTTCCGGCATGGATTGCTAAAAACCAGATGTTAACAAGGCTTGTAAATATGACATCCATGTAGCCTAGATTGCGGCAGTCCATGCCCGAATAACCTGCCTTGAGAGTGTGTGTATCAGAATGACTGTGAAACTCTTCGTGCCGATATGAGGTTGCTGAAGCATCTTTATAATCAAAATAATTAAAGGCTAAAGTTATTACCTAAATAGACTTTACGAACTTCCTCATTAGCAACAATATCATTAGCGCCACCTTCTGCAATGACTTTTCCATCGCTAAGTATATACGCACGATCACAGATACTTAATGTTTCTCTCACATTATGTTCGGTAATCAATATGCCTATACCTCGCTCTTTCAGATGTTCGATAATTTTTTTTATATCGTCAACCGAAATAGGGTCAACACCGGCAAAAGGCTCATCGAGCAAAATAAATTTTGGGTTAGTTGCTAATGCTCTCGCTATTTCTACTCGTCGACGCTCTCCACCCGACAAACTTAGCGCTATTTGATTGCGTAGATGACCAATATGAAACTCTTGCAATAAATCTTCAATGATTTGTTCTTGTTGATCTAATGATAAATCAGAACGAATTTGTAAGACCGCACGTAAATTATCTCTCACACTCAGTTTACGAAACACTGAAGGTTCTTGAGGTAAATAACCAATGCCATGTATTGCTCTTAAATGCATGGGATAATGGGTAATATCTTTGTCATCTAAGGATATATGTCCGTGATCGGCTTTAATTAACCCCACCATCATATAAAAGCTAGTGGTTTTCCCTGCGCCATTAGGGCCTAATAAACCAACAACCTCACCTGTACTAACGTGTAATGATACGCCATTAATCACATTTCGTTTGTTGTAGGTTTTAATGAGTTGATGCGCTGTTAAAATTGTCATTTATAATGCTAAAAAGCTAAAGAAGAACAAATAATATAAGATGTTTTATATCGAGTCGTTTACGCTGACTAGATCGGGTTCTGCTGCCTATCATGGATTCGCGCTATTTTTGATGGGCTGTTCTTTGGTTTTTGGTTTTAAAATGACATGTACTCGCTTAGTGTCATTTGCTTTTTCACCGGCATTAACTAAGGATGTTTTAGTGTTATATTCAATCAAATCACTGGCATAAATACCGTCATCTTTCCAAACAGTTGCTGTGTCAATGAGCACCAGTTGATTGACCTTGGGAAAATAGTGGCCTATAAATGACTCGCCGGTTATGTCTTTAGCGCCGACATTAGGCGTTTGTTTAAACTTTGCTTTATTGCCAGTAAATACTAATTTTTCAGCATCACCATTAACAAAATAAACGACTAACTTATCAGAATGAACGACGATACTACCTTGAATCGATACGACATTGCCGATGTAAGTGCTAGTGGCGGTAAGATCATCATAAGTGGCGGTATTTGAATCAATGGTTATGGGTTGTTCTGCATCTGTTTCCAAAGCCACTGCATTGCAACTTAGTACTATCATGACGAATGCAAGGTGGTAAAAGAGGGGTGATAACTTATTTTTTTTCATAGCTTCCTTTTACATTAGCAAGTAGTTGTATATGAACAGGATCAGTAAAAGTTAAGTTCATGCCTATGCCTGTGGTTATATTGAGTTCGCTAATTAACTCTGCCCATTCAACTGTTTCTGCATAATTTGTTTCAGGCTTTACTTTTAATTCACTGGTATTAATTCTAAGAGGACTAACACCTGCTGCTTTTATTCTATCAATAAGCACTTTGCCGTTGAGTGATAAATCTTTGCCGTCACTAGATAAAACCCCCGTTTCTGATTTAACAACCCAGGGCGGTGTTATTTTGTTAGCATTAATAAAGGTCATGATAGGAACTACCATGTGAGTAGTGCCATCATCACTGTAATGAATCATTTCATCAGCCAGCACCTTTTTTTTAAGAGCGCCAAACTCATTCATTTCCCATTTTGTATAGCCTTTGCTGGAATAATCGGGGCTATGTGCAGATGCTTGATTAATGGGTGTCTCAATCATGCCTGTCATTTTAAGTATAAGCCAGCTTAATAAAGCAACTATAGCGACATAGGCATAAAAATTATTTTCTCTCAGTGTCATTTTAGATAAGCATTTAATACGTCATTAAAATGTCCCTGTGCTTGCATAATAAAGTCGCAGACTTCTCGCACAGCGCCATTACCACCTAGTGCTGACGTGCACCAATGGGCGTGCTCTTTAACAGCGAAATTGGCATCATTAACGGCGATAGCAAGACCTACTCGCGTCATGATAGGTAAATCAAGTAAATCATCGCCCACATGAGCCGTCTGTTCTGGCGTGACACCTACTTTGGTCAGTAGTTCGTTAAAAGCGGCGCGTTTATCTTCGTGGCCTTGATAAATATGCTCAATACCCAAGCTTTTCATTCTTAGTGCGACTGAGTTTGATTTGCGGCCTGAAATTACAGCGACTTCAACGCCTGTTTGACGTAATAATTTAATGCCGTGTCCATCGCGGGCATGGAATGATTTGTATTCATTGCCTTCGTTGTCAAAAAATAGCTTGCCATCTGTTAATACACCATCGACATCGAGTATTAATAATTTCAGTTTTTTAGCTTTATCGATAATAGACTGTCTGTCATTGTTGATCAGTATCATACGATACCTGCCCGTATTAAATCATGCATATTTAAAGCACCCACGGCTATATTTTTGTCATCAACAATAATTAAGGCATTAATTTTTTTCTGTTCCATGATTTGCATGGCTTCGGCGGCAAGAATATTGGCTGAAATAAGTGCGCATTGAGTTGTCATGACTACACTGATAGCGGTATTTTGAATATCTATATTTCTGGCCAAGGTACGTCTTAAGTCGCCATCAGTAAAAATGCCGATGACTCTATTGTTCTCATCGACGATAGCGGTCATGCCTAGTTTCTTCTCGGTCATTTCCAATAAAGCACGTCCTATCAGGGCTGTGCCTAGGACAGAGGGCATGTCATCATCGCAATGCATAATATCACTGACTCTTAATAAGAGTCGCTTACCTAAGCTACCGCCGGGATGAGATAAAGCAAAGTCGTCACGAGTAAAACCTCTAGCATCAAGCAGAGATACGGCCAAAGCATCGCCCATCACTAGTGCGGCAGTGGTGCTAGAGGTGGGAGCTAGCCCTAGAGGGCAAGCCTCTTGTTCAACAGCCACATTAAGATGAACGGTAGAAATACTACCTAAGGTTGAGGCGGGATTCCCCGTCATTGCGATGAGTGGAACTCCTAAGCGCTTGATCAAGGGTAAAATCCTGACGATTTCTTCAGTTTCACCAGAATTAGATAAGGCTAATACGACATCGTGTCGAGTAATCATACCTAGGTCACCATGACTGGCCTCTCCTGGATGCACAAAAAAAGCCGGTGTTCCTGTGCTTGCTAGGGTTGCGGCTATTTTTCCAGCGATATGACCTGATTTCCCCATGCCAATAACAACGATTCGACCCTCACAGGCAAACAGTAGTTTACAGGCAGTGACAAAATCATCATTGATTTGTTCAGCAAGCGCAGAAATGGCTTGGGCTTCCACACGAATAACCGCTAAACCTAATTCGCGTAGTTTTTGGTCATGTAGGTTCATAGCGAGTTTGAATTATCTTAAATAGAGGTGGCATTATTTTTTTGCATCATCCGTTAACTTAACGGAAAACTGACATAAGTGTAAAAGCGGTACATTATGCCATATTTACCTTATTTATACTTGTTGATATGAAATTGGCTAATGACTCTTGTTAACTTAAGAGGTGATGGTATTAATAGATAGTTATCTATTAATAATAGGATGGTGACGATTTAATCTGATTGTAACGTTAGTTTGAAAATTGCAAGGCCTATGCTGAGCATTCATTTTCATAGCCTAAGAATGGTAACTGGAGCACAGAGTAAGCCTATTACTTAGGTTTACTCTGGCTCTTGGTCTTAAGTAGCCTTAATGCTGTTATTTACGGACTCCAGCAGAAGGATCAGGCGTATCTAAAATACGATTAAGCATGTTAGTTTGTTGAGAAACTCTATCAGCTTGAGTTAAGTCAATCATAGATTTAAGGCCTGCAAACCTATCCTCAGCTTCTTTTAATAATTCTGTTGCTTTAGTCATATCACCCTCTTTTACAGCGCTGCGAGCTTTCTTCAACGAGTCATTGGCACGGTTACGGTTACGGTCAACTTTATCATTAGCATTGATTTCTTTGCTGGTTGCTAATGCTTCTTTAATATTATCTATAATGGCTTCTTCGCCAGATTTGCTAGAAATAGCTTTCATTGCTTCATTGACTTGAACGATAGTAGCGTCTATGCCTTCCGCTGCAGTCATTCTGTTGTACATGCAGGCCATACCTAAGCAAACATCCGCAGTGGCCGAAAAAGATCCTAAAGAAAGTGCTAGTGTGGTTGCAATGACTGTGCTTTTTAATAATTTCATATAATAAACCTCGTTATAGTTATTTTTATTGGGTCTGCAACTGCATAGAGTAATGCCTCTTTCATGCGTTACATGACAGCGTGAACTTTAGCATAACTCTTCTGAATATTAAATGAATTATACTGGGCATGGCTAAGCTTAAGGTATTTCAAAAATACCGAGAATAGTGGCTTTAAATGAGTTTTACGCGTTTTTGAAATAATGGGCTATTTCATGATGTTGTACAGGTAGGTATTTATTTTTAAGGGTGCTTATCTATGATGCGCGTTTCGAGACTTGCATAGTAACCGCTATAAAATAGCACTAGGTGTTAGGACTATAAGTACCTTAAAATCTTTTCTCCTAACTAGAGGTAACCTTAATGAAAGAATATCAGCATATTCTACTGGCCGTAGATTTTTCAGAATACGGTGATTATGTAGCAGAAAAAGCGAAGTCCTTAGCGTATAAATATCAGTCTAAATTAAGTATTATTCATGTCTTGGATAATATTCCTATGCCAGATACAAACTACGGTACGGTAATTGCTCTGGATCAAGACTCCGGCTATGACCTGCTGGAAGTGGAAAAGACTAAGTTAAAGCAATTAGGGCGATATTTAGGGGTGGCTATTGATCAGCAGTGCTTGGTTTGGGGGCTTCCAAAACAAGAGATTGTCACTTTTGCTAACGAACAACAGGCTGATTTAATCGTATTAGGATCTCATGGTCGCCATGGTTTGGCTTTGTTGTTGGGATCGACTGCAAATGCTGTGTTGCATCATGCCTTATGCGATGTCATGGCGGTTCGATTACCAATGGTGTAGAAATACAGGTTCGTGTAATGTATCGGCATAACTTGCTTAGAGGCATTTCAATATGAATCACTTTTCAACGACTGAATAAGCCTTGTCGTATAATGAAGTTTTTTATTCAAGGTTATCTAAATGTCCATTACGCTTGCTCTGCTTGAAGACGTAGTCCGTGAAGCAGGGACTATTGCTTTAACGTATTTTAATGATTTGAAGAATGTTGAGGTCCATAAAAAAAGTCCTAGAGATTTTGTTACCGCAGCAGATGTTGCTGTTGAAGCCTTTTTAAAACAGACGTTGACTGAAAAGTATCCAGAGTATGGTTTTTGGGGGGAAGAAAGTGGCCAAAGCGCTAATCAGACTAATCGTTGGATAGTTGATCCTATCGATGGTACGCATTCATTTTCACGAGGCCAATATTTTTGGGGGATTAGTGTCGCTTTAGAAATTAATCAAGAACTGATAATGGGTGCAGTGTATGCGCCTGCCTTAAATGATTTTTACTGTGCAGAGTTGGGTAAGGGGGCGAGTAAAAACGGGCAGGCTATTGGCGTCTCTTCCATCGACAATTTAGCGGAAGCTATGGTCGCAACTGGATTTGCCTGTTTACGGTCTTATTTGGAAGATAACAATTTACAGCGTTTTGCTAAAATTGCTCAAAATACCACAGGGCAGCGTCGATTTGGTTCGGCCGCCGTCGATTTGTGTTTGGTGGCAGATGGGCAAGTCGATGCTTTTTGGGAGCAGGAGCTTAATTTATATGATGTGGCGGCCGGGGCTTTAATTGCTAAAGAAGCTGGAGCAACGCTGACTGATTTTAAAGGGAATTTAGGTGTTTTCCCTAAACAAATCTTAGCAACTAATGGCCGTATTTTAAATGAACTACTGCCTTTGATGTGAATTGTTCTGCGTGTGTTTAGCCTTTAACGCGAGTTATTTTTAAGACGATAGATAATTCTTTTAAACGCCTCATGATTCTTGCTAAGTGCACGCGATCTTTAACGGTCAGAATAATTAAATCAACACAAACACTATCGTCTTGGTCGACAACCGTGACATTTTCAATATTTGAAGCTTGATCAGAAATAGTTGAGGCTAGCGTAGCTAACGCACCGCGTTGATTAAGTATTTCTATACGTAGTTCGGTAGAAAAATCATCGGCTATTTCGTGACTCCATTCAACATCTAACCAATTAGTGTGTTTTTTGCGTGTTACTGCGCGATTTCGGCATTCGTGGTGATGGACAACAATACCTTTGCCTGGATTAAAATAACCAATGATATGATCACCGGGTATAGGTCTACAACATTTTGCCAGAGTAATAACCATGCCTTCTGTGCCTTTAATAATTAAAGGCGTTTGCTGAATATGATCATGATCATTCAGTTTGATATGGGCATTGATATCACTTTGTGTGAGTTGTTTAGCAATTAAAAAAGGCATTTTATTGCCTAGACCAATATCTTCTAGTAAATCATTGATGCTTGAAAGCTCTAAAATTTTTAATAAGGCTTGAATTCGATCTGCTTCGATATTTTCTAAGTATATATTCAGCGTTTTCAATTCTTTTTCTAATAAACGTCTACCTAAACTGATGGCTTCTTGTTGTTTAAAATTCTTGAGATAATTTCGGATGCTGGTTCGAGCTTTTACAGTGGTCACATAATTGAGCCACTGTGGATTGGGTCTTGCCCAAGGAGCGGTAAGAATTTCAACCGTCATGCCGTTTTCTAATTTAGTTTGTAACGGTGCCAATTGCTTGTCTATGCGTGCAGAAATACACGCGTTGCCGATGTCGGTATGTACGGCATAGGCAAAATCGATCAGGGTAGCACCACGAGAAATTTTAATAATTCCACCTTTGGGGGTGAAGACAAAAACTTCCTGTGGAAATAGATCAACTTTTAAATTATCAATAAACTCAAGGGAATCGCCGGCTGACTTTTGTATTTCTAATAAATCTCGTAACCATTCATTGGCACGAATTTGAAATTTTTCAGATTTGTCATCATCGGATTTATAAAGCCAATGAGCTGCGATGCCTGACTCTGCCATGCGGTGCATTTCGTGAGTACGAATTTGAATTTCAATAGGTACGCCATAAGGGCCGATAACAATGCTGTGTAGTGATTGGTAGCCATTGGCTTTAGGTAAGGCAATATAATCTTTAAATCGACCGGGGATTGGCTTATATAAGTTATGAATAATGCCAAGCACACGATAACAAGAATCTACACTGTCACAAAAAACCCGAAAAGCATAAACATCAAAAACGGAAGCTAAGGATAGCTTTTTAAGCAGCATTTTTTGATAAATACTGTAAATGTTCTTTTCTCGCCCTGACACCTCACAGGGTAGACACGCCTGCTCTAAGCGTTTAGTGATAGTGCTTTCAATGGTATTGATGATTTTACTACGATTGCCACGGGCTTTTTTTATGGCTTTAGTCAATATTCTGTGGCGCATGGGATACATGGCCTCAAAACTTAATTCTTCGAGTTTATGTCTGATTTTATTCATGCCTAATCGATTAGCAATCGGGGCATAAATATCTAAAGTTTCACGAGCAATTCGGTATTTTTTTTCTGAAGGCATGCTGCCTAAGGTTTGCATATTATGCAGGCGGTCAGCTAGTTTGACTAAAATGACACGCAAATCTTTACCCATCGCCAAAAACATCTTACGGACATTTTCTGCCTGGGTTTCAGCACGACTTTGAGATTTTCCGTCGATTTTAGTAAGCTTGGTAACGCCGTCAACCAGTTCAGCAACTTCTAAGCTGAATAGTTGGGTAATATCTTTTTTAGTGATGGGCGTGTCTTCAATGACATCATGTAAAATGGCGGCCATAATGCCACTCGCATCCATGCGCATCTCGGCAAGCGTGATGGCGACAGACACAGGGTGACAAATATAGGCTTCACCACTTTTACGATACTGCCCTAGATGTGCATCTGCGCCAAATTCATAGGCACGTATGCAATCGTTTACTTGAGTAGGGTCTAAATAGACGGATAGTGCGGCACATAAACGCGAAATCAGTTCATCTTGAAGTTCATTTTCAATGACAGCAGCGTCTATTTTCGACATAGTTAGCGATAGTTAGAACATTGGATTATGATCATGGCTTTCGCCGACACGATGCAGTAGATTGATATTATCGGTTGTAACGTGACCCGCTGCTATTTCGCGTAAGGCAAGAACGGTATCTTTATCTTTGCCGCGTGGCAAAAATTCAGTTGCTCCGTGACTGAGTTGACGTGCTCTTGTGCTTGCCAATAGAACTAATTTGAAACGGTTTTCTACATGATCTAAACAATCTTCGATGGTAATTCTTGCCATTTTTAAACCTAGGTAATTGAAAAATTATCCGTCTGTTACGCAGACAGATAGGGGATCTAAGGTACAAGGTACAGCCAGCGAGGTCAAGGTGTAATGCTGATAAGCTTTATTCTGCTAGCGGCTGATATCTGAGTGGATCTAGAATATCAGCCTTTACTGCCTCACTGAATGATATTTTTAGTGACGGGATTTTAATATAGCCACTGCAGGAAGCTCTTTGCCTTCAAGAAACTCAAGAAAGGCACCGCCTCCCGTAGAGGTGTAAGAAACCTTGTCATTAATATTGTATTTATCGATAGCGGCAAGAGTGTCTCCGCCGCCTGCGATTGAAAAAGCACTGCTTTCAGCAATTGCACTCGCCAGTTTTTGAGTCCCGTGACTAAATTGCTCAATTTCAAATACACCTACAGGGCCATTCCAAACAATAGTGCCAGCAGATTTTATTAATTCAGCATATAGTTGTGCTGTAACAGGCCCTATATCTAAAATTAAGTCATCAGCCTCTACGTCAGCAACGTTCTTAATGGTGGCGATTGCGGTATCAGAAAATTCTTTGGCGCAAACTACATCAACAGGAATTGGGATGTCTGAACCTGCTTTTTTTGCGGCAGCAATTAAACGTTGTGCTTCGGGTATTAAATCAGCTTCATATAGAGATTTGCCGACTGGAAAGCCCGCTGCAGCAATAAAGGTATTGGCAATGCCGCCGCCCACAATGAGTTGGTCTACTTTTTTAGAAAGAGATTCTAATACCGTTAATTTAGTCGAGACTTTAGAGCCGCCGACGATAGCAATCAAGGGTTTTGCTGGTGTTTCTAGCGCTTTGCCTAGCGCATCTAGTTCGCTAGCTAATAAAGGGCCGGCACAAGCAATAGGCGCAAATTTAGCAACACTGTGTGTTGACGCTTGAGCTCGGTGTGCAGTACCAAAGGCATCCATAACAAAGATGTCACATAAGGCTGCCATTTTTTGGCCTAAAGCATCGCTGTTTTTTTCTTCGCCAGTATTAAAGCGTACGTTTTCGCAAAGTACCACTTCACCTGGCGCGATAGTAATGCCATCTAACCAATCTTTTTCTAATCGGACTGGCTTTCCTAGCAACTTAGCTAATTGATCAGCGACTGGTTTTAAAGAAGAGGCTTCGTCATATTGACCTTCAACAGGTCGACCTAAGTGTGATAAAAGCATAACTGCAGCGCCCGCAGCTAAAGCTATTTCAATGGTTGGGATACTGGCTTGTATACGAAGATCGCTAGTAACAACACCGTTTTTTACGGGTACGTTTAAGTCTTGGCGAATTAATACACGTTTTCCTGATAAATCCAGATCAACCATTCTTTGTATCGACATATTTTATGCTCTCGGTTTGTTTGTTGTTTGTGATGTAAGGTTTTCAACTTAACGTGTGCTGGTGCTTATTTCCATTTGATGGAGCAACCCATGCTAGGGATTTGGTTTTGTGGACCGTGGCCGGTTTGGGCTATAAGTTTCATCGCTTCAAATAAATCTCGACGGGTGTCAGGTGACGCGGTCTCTTTACGACTTGCATCAAGCCTGCCTCTGTATTGCAACTCAAAGTTGGCATTATAACCAAAAAAATCAGGGGTGCAGACAGCACCATACTGTTTAGCTATCGTTTGGCTTTCATCAAATAAATAAGGGAAATTAAAGTTCATTCGTTGGGCGAATAGCTTCATATTCTCGAATGAATCGTCTGGATAGTCGGTTGGATCATTAGACATAATAGCAACAGATTCAATGCCGAACTGTTTAAGTTCTAAGGCATCTCTAACAATCCTATCTTGAACCGCTTTAACATAAGGGCAATGATTGCAGATAAACATAATCAATAAGCCTTTTTCACCCATGCATTCTTGTAGTGACCAAGTGCGGTCGTCAACGCCGGGTAAGGTAAAGTCAATTGCTTTTGTGCCAAAGTCACAAACTGGCGTTTCTAGTGATACCATTTTTTACCTCATCTTCTAAGTGTATTTGTGGAATGAGTTGTGTCTAGGTTGCTTACAAAATGATGATGATTATACATAAATAAGCCGGCATCGTCATGTTTGGAAAACATGATATTTATTATAGATGAGGTCTGTGTAGGTTTTTTAGGGTTATAACGTAACGTAGTGTAGCAATGTTGATGCGTTAATCGTTAGCGGGTAATGACTGAAAGATTTTGAAGTATAGCAAGAGATTAAATCTATCGGGAATTAAATCGGCATCTCCCGCCTGCATCGTTATATGCTTTCGTCCTTGAACCGGAGGTTCAAGTGGGGACGTAACCGATAAATTAGGTTTCCCGTATCAAACGGGCATACACACCAGTAACGGATTTCATCCCCGGGGTAAAAACAGGTTCAGGAAACACCCAGCACACTCTCGAATACTGCAGGAGATACAGGCGCTATTTTACGCCCATGAACCTAAAAAACTCTAGCATTAGTTATTTAAGAGTGATGTAAATAGCGCGAACAATTTATTAGTCACTATTATGCTATTTTTTTGGCAAGCGCTTAGTGTGTGCTAATTTATCAGAAAGTAGATTAGTGGTTGTTTGATTTACACTCAATAATGCCGCCACCTAAACATACTTCATCTTGATAAAAAACAACTGATTGTCCAGGAGTAATGGCTCGTTGCGGTTGATCAAATAACACGCGACAGCGGTCATTGCCTAGTGGAATTACCTTGCAGGCTTGATCGGTTTGTCGATAGCGCGTTTTGGCTGTGCAATGTATGGTTTCGGTTAACGCTTGATTGCTACACCAATCTAATTGATTGGCTTCCAGAGTGTTATGTAGCATCAGCGGATGGTCATGACCTTGACCAACAATCAATCTATTATTTTCTAAGTCTTTATCAAGTACATACCACGGTTCGTCTGGTGCATTCTTGACGCCCCCAATACCTAATCCTTGTCTTTGTCCTAAGGTGTAATACATTAAGCCTTGGTGCTTGCCTATGTATTGGCCTTCTGGGGTGATCATTTCACCAGGCTGAGTTGGTAAGTAACGCTGCAAGAATTCGGTAAATTTACGCTCACCGATAAAACAAATGCCAGTACTGTCTTTTTTCTTATGATTATCAAAGCCTGCTTTTTTAGCTAAAGCACGGAGTTCTGGTTTATGCAGATGGCCAATAGGAAAGAGTGTTTTTGATAAGGCTTTTTGTCCTAGGGTATATAAAAAATAACTTTGCTCCTTATTAGGGTCAAGACCCTTTAATAAGAAAAACTCGCCATTTTTTTCAGCGACTTGTGCATAGTGACCAGTTGCTATGTAATCGGCGCCCAAATCGTCAATAGCATAATTTAGAAAGGCTTTAAATTTAACATGCTTATTGCAGAGTATGTCTGGATTAGGGGTGCGTCCGGCTTTAAATTCAGATAAGAATACTTCAAATACCTCATCCCAATATTCAGCTGCAAAGTTAACCGTTTTTAGTGTGATGCCCAGTTTATCGCAAACTTGTTGTGCGTCTGCAAGGTCTTCCATAGCGGTGCAATATTCAGTGCCTTCATCCTCTTCCCAATTCTTCATAAATAGACCGCTGACTTGATGGCCTTGTTCTAGGAGTTGTAAGGCAGTGACTGAAGAGTCAACCCCGCCCGACATGCCGACAATTATATTTTTACTCATGGTTTGAGAGGAGTACTTTTAGTAAAGATAATGGATGGCGTTGCCCACTGAGGTATTCATCTACACTAGTCAGGACTAAAGGGCTGCGTAAGCGATGTTGTGACGCTGCGATTTCATCGCGTGTAAGCCAGTGGGTCGCAACGATGCCATCATCTAGCTTTTGCTTGGGGTTATGGCTGTGACAGTGACCAGAAAAGCAGACGCGAAGAAACGTGGGTGATTCAAGATTTTTTCGCCAAAGTTGTAAAGAAATAATATGCTCTGGCTCGAATATCCAAGCAGTTTCTTCTAATGTTTCGCGACAGACAGCGGTAATTAAATCTTCGTTTTCTTCCAAATGCCCTGCAGGCTGGTTAAATTGTAATCCATGCGCCGTCTCTTCTTCCACGAGCAAAAAACGATTATCTTGTTGGATGATAGCGGCAACAGTAACGTGTGGTTTCCAAACCATTGATGATTTCCGACTGGTAATAAAAAAATAATATGTTACTAGATTAAAGCAACTGATGTTGGTAAAAATGAATCTGTTAAGCCTAATTTATAGTTCAAGCAGAGTGTTTACTTTTAAAGTATTGAAAATTTGTTATTTACATAGGCTTGAAATACTCTACCATTGGTAGCATGTTACATACTTTAGTTGTTTATTTATTTGTTTAATTTATGTCTGATTTTCAACCGCACGAAGATAATGATAGTGGTGTAGCACTCCAAGATGCTAAACCAAAACTAAAAAGACCTCCTTTGTATAAAGTTATTTTATTAAATGATGACTTTACGCCTATGGATTTTGTCATTGAAATTTTAATGGACTTTTTTGCCATGTCTGAGCAAAAAGCCACTCAAGTGATGCTGCAAATACATACCCAAGGGGCTGGTGTTTGCGGAACGTATAGTAAAGATGTGGCTGAGACCAAGGTCTATATAGTCAATGAATATTCACGAAGCTATCAGCACCCGTTAATGTGTTCGATGGAAATTGTCTAATTAGGAACGCTTATGTTAAGTAAAGAGCTTGAAGTTACCTTAAATACTGCCTTTAAAAACACACATGATAGTCGTCATGAATTTATTACGGTTGAGCATTTGTTATTGGCATTGCTTGATAACCGTTCAGCAGAAGATGTCATGAAAGCCTGTGGCTGCGATCTTGTCATATTACGCGAACAATTAGTACATTTTATTCAGGACACTATTTCATTAATTCCTTTGGGTATTGAGCGCGAAACTCAGCCTACCTTAGGTTTTCAGAGAGTGTTACAGCGAGCTGTTTTTCATGTTCAGGCTTCTGATAAGAAAGAAGTGACCGGTGCTAATTTGTTTGTAGCTTTGTTCAGTGAACAAGATTCTCATGCTGTTTATCTCTTGAATAAACAAGATATATCGCGGTTGGATGTCGTTAATTATCTTGCACATGGCATTTCAAAAATAGACCACGATCATGATAGTCAAAAAGACTCATTATCCGATTCTGCTGGTTCTGATGGCGAAGCAGGTAGTCCTTTAGAAAAGTACACTACAAATCTTAATGAAGAAGCCTTGCAGGGACGCATTGATCCCTTAATTGGTAGAGAGCTTGAACTTGAGCGCACTATTCAAACACTTTGTCGCCGTCGTAAAAATAATCCACTGTTAGTCGGAGAGGCGGGTGTCGGCAAAACAGCCATTGCTGAAGGTTTGGCAAAAAGGATTGTCGATAAAGAGGTGCCGGACATTTTAATGAATAGTGTGATCTATTCTTTAGATCTAGGTGCTTTGGTTGCAGGTACTAAGTATCGTGGTGATTTTGAAAAGCGCCTTAAAGCATTAATGAATCAGCTTAAAAAAGAGCCCGATTTTATATTATTTATTGATGAGATTCATACCATTATTGGTGCAGGATCAGCTTCAGGTGGTGTCATGGATGCTTCTAACTTAATTAAGCCCTCATTAGCTTCTGGTCAGTTGCGTTGCATAGGTTCAACTACATATCAAGAATATCGTGGCATCTTTGAGAAAGATCATGCTTTGGCGCGTAGATTTCAAAAGATTGATGTTTTAGAGCCCTCCGTAGAAGATACTATCTTGATTTTAAAGGGCCTTAAATCACGCTTTGAAGAGCATCATAATGTGAGATATTCTGCTGAAGCATTACGTGTGGCTGCTGAATTATCAGACCGCTATATTACAGATAGACATTTACCTGATAAAGCCATTGATGTCATTGACGAAGCCGGTGCAAAGCAGCGTATGGCCACAGCCGCTACTCGTAAAGAGGAAATTGACGTGGCTGAAATAGAAGATATCGTTTCAAAAATTGCTAGAGTGCCAGCAAGATCAGTGTCTTCTAATGACATTGATAAACTTGCTAACCTTGAGAAGAACTTGAAAATGCTCGTGTTTGGTCAAGATGAGGCGATTTCTGCTTTAGCTTCGGCCATAAAGTTATCGCGAGCCGGATTGAGAGATGCTCAAAAGACCATAGGCTCATTTATATTCGCAGGCCCAACCGGCGTAGGTAAGACAGAAGTCACTCGGCAATTGGCCAAAGTATTAGGTGTAGAATTAATCCGTTTTGATATGTCAGAATATATGGAGAGACATACCGTATCTCGGCTTATTGGTGCGCCACCGGGCTATGTTGGCTTTGATCAAGGTGGTTTATTAACTGAGCAAGTTAATAAACATCCTCATGCGGTGTTGTTGCTAGATGAGCTAGAAAAAGCACATCCTGACGTCTTTAATTTATTGTTACAAGTTATGGATCATGGTTCATTGACTGACAATAACGGACGTAAAGCCGATTTTCGCAACATTATTTTAGTCATGACGACCAATGCGGGCGCAGAAGAGGGGAGTCGCGCCACGATGGGCTTTACTCAACAAGATCATGCGACCGATAGCATGAAAATCATAGAAAAAGGCTTTAGTCCTGAATTTCGTAATCGCTTAGATGCAATTATTCAATTTAAGTCTCTTGATATATCAATCGTAGGCTCTGTGGTTGATAAATTTATTTTTGAGCTAGAAGCCATGCTTAGCGAGAAGCATGTGACATTAGCCTTAGGTGCTGATGCTCGATTATGGCTAGCTGAAAATGGTTGTGACGCCAAGATGGGTGCAAGACCTATGGCACGCTTAATCCAAGAAAAAATCAAGAAACCGTTAGCCAATGACTTGCTGTTTGGCAAGCTCACCAAAGGCGGTCATGTCAGAATTTACATAGAAAAAGACGACGTATGTTTTGAAATAGAAAGCAATGAATTGGTCGTTTCTGAGGCCGATTTTTAATACGGCAACTCAGTTGCTATCATTTAATTAGAAAACTTACGTAAATCTATTAATGGATGTCGGGTTACTCCTTATCGAGGAGTAACCATCGTGAGATGGTATTAGCGCATACGGAAAGTGATGCGTCCTTTACTTAAATCATAAGGGGTCATTTCAACTTTAACACTATCGCCCGTTAATATACGGATATAATGTTTACGCATTTTTCCTGAAATGTGAGCAGTCACAACGTGACCGTTTTCAAGTTCGACACGGAACATAGTATTAGGAAGCGTGTCAATTACCTTGCCTTCCATTTCAATCTGATCTTCTTTGGCCATTTATTACAGTCTCAACAATAAAAGTCGCTAATCATATCATAAGTTGATAGTTAACAATAGTTGAATCAAATGATTTTATTGATTAGTGGCTTTTGAAAATAACGCCAAAAACTCAGGAATACGCTGATCTAACCAAAAGTTGGGTTTAAAAGGATTATTGCCCATTACAAAGCCAACATGCCCTCCTGCTACGGTTTGTTCTAATTGTACGCAGGAAGCTAGTTCATCTAGGTCAGGAACCACTGCGCGGGTCATAAAGGGATCATCACTCGCTTGGATTAATAAGGTGGGCACCGTTATGGCTTTAAGAAATTGCCGAGAACTAGAGCGCTGATAATAATCTAGGCTGTTTTTAAAGCCATGCAGTTTTGCAACGACTCGATCATCGTATTGCCAAAACGAGTTAATATCAGATAGATCACCTAGCTGGGCAAGTTTATTTGCTTCTTCATGTTGATTAATATGCTGTAAATAAAGATGTTTTTCTCGAATATACTCTTTTAATTCATCGAGTAAATGGCGACGATAAACTTTAGAAAAGCCTTGATCCAATTTTGTTGCGCAAGCATTTAACAAAAAGGGCACTGAAACGGCAACAGCAGCAAACAAGGAAAGCCGAGAAGCTTGTTCTCCCAACCATTTTAGCAAGACATTACCCCCTAAAGAAAAACCGATAGCGGCAATAGGTGTGTTAGGTTCTCGTTGCCGTAGTGTTTGATAAAGAAAATGTATATCTTCAGTTTCACCAGAATGATAGCAGCGTGCAGTATGGTTATATTCACCACTACAGCCTCGAAAATTTAAAGCAACACTACGAAAACCTTTGTTTAACAGCGATCGTTGCAAGCCATTGATGTAGCTAGAATGAGAACTACCCGATAAGCCATGTAATAAAATAACTAAGGGCTGATGACTTTCACCATACCAATCAAGATCAATAAAATCATAGTCTGGCGTTATTAATCGCTCGCGACGTAAAGCTAATGTGGGGGTAGGTCTGATTAAGGCAGGGTATAAGGTTTGTAAATGCGGATTCTTTAACCACCATGCCGCTTTAAAGCTTGTTTCGATTAACAAATAGTTTATCCTCAAGTTGTGTAAAAAGAATAATTTCCGATAATAACAGCTTACCTTAAAGACCCTCAAACAAAAACATGTTAAATATTGCACTATTTGAACCTAAAATTCCGCAAAATACTGGCAATATTATTCGTCTGACTGCGAATAATGGCTACCATTTACATCTGATAGAGCCATTGGGCTTTGACTTTGAAGAAAAAAACCTACGTCGTTCTGGGCTAGATTATTTTGATTTAGCTAAAATTAGCCGGTACCCAGATTACCAAACCTTCTTACTCGCTATGCAGGGCAATCGAATCTTAGCCATTACCACAAAAGGCACAAATATCTATACCAATATAGATTATCAATCGGGTGATGTTTTATTGTTTGGTTCTGAAACGGCCGGCCTTCCTGATTATATTCATCAGTCTTTACCGGCAGAGCATCAATTAAGAATCCCTATGCATCCCAATAATCGCAGTATGAATTTATCAAATGCAGTGGCTTTAGTAAGTTATGAGTCGTGGCGACAACTGGGGTTTTTAGGGGGGAATTAAAATAAAGTATCGGTCTTAAATCTATATTCAATCAGGCGAATGATGCATCCGTTGCCTTTATGAGTAAAAAACCCACTCAAGTTAGGTTACAGCATCAAGGTGTCGGGTAAAAAGCTGACTTCTCCTGTCGCTAGATTATAAACACCGCCTATCATGCCTATTTGTTTAGCGGCTAACATATCTTGAATAATGTCACTGCTGTGCATGATTTCATCGATTTGTACACGCACGTTAAGCGCACAGACCTTGTTTAAAAAGACGGTATTTGAAGAATCACGATGTCCTGTCGTGGTTTTTTCCATGCGTACCGCAGGACGAATTAAATTAATAATTTCACCAATATGGCCTTCTCTAAAATTATCACAAGCGGCTTTTACTGCACCGCAATCAGTATGTCCCAACACGACGATAAGTTTACTGCCTAAATACTTAGAGCTAAATTCAAGACTGCCTATCGCCTTGTCAGAGGCAATATTGCCTGCCAAGCGCACACTAAACACATCACCTAAGGCTTGATCAAACAACATTTCAACGGGTGCACGCGAATCACTGCAACTTAATACCGAGGTAAATGGGTGCTGTTTATCTTTAGTCAGCATAACAAGATGAAGTAAATCTTTGCTAAGCGATAAGTTATTGGTAAAGCGATGATTGCCTTCAATTAAAATATCTAAAGCCTCTTGTGGAGACATGTTTTCGCGATTAAATAGCGGATGTTTATACATAAATTATCATTGTTAAGAAATATAGGCGAATTATACAGCAAGCGGCCTTGTTGGCTTTGTATATGCTCTGCCGTCAGATCTACACAAGTCGTGATGCCTACATAGACTGCTGAAATCCAGAGACTAAGGGCGGCAATGCTAGACGGGGGATGATTAAAGATACGGCTGTTGTGTAAAGTGATGCTAGGTAGCGAAGGACATGATTTTGGCCTACGGTAGAAAAACCTCATCAAGACTTGTGGCGTCCAATACCCGGTCACACCAAGTCTCAAGCTGATCACTAGTCGCCGTAGAAATCTGGCTGACCACCTCGCTGGACAGAGCACCAAAGCGACGTACTAATTGCCGTTGAAGCACTAGCGCTTCACCTTTCACGATTCCTTTTTCGATTCCTTTCTCGATTCCTTTCGCTATCCCCTTCTGTTCATATTCTTTTGCCCATTCATCAAATCGTTCTGCTAGTGACATTTTCAACTCCTTTAAGTCATTCACCTTGGGCAATACCAAGGAATATTTGCTTTGTCGTAACACTACCGCCCTAATCCAGATTGCAAAAATGTATCTCAGTTCTGGCTTGCCCTCTAACCACTCACTTAATAGATCAATCAACTCTACCAAGGCTTCACCGCTAGCAGGATGCTCAAAGCGAATGACCGCCGCGACCAAGTTCTTCAAGCCGGCCAAATACGCTTCGCTATAGTTGTTCTCATCAATCAACAGGTACTTCATCTTAGGCAAATAGTCTGATACTAAGCCAGGCACTCTAGGTATCAGATCGGCTATATCGGTAGCCGCTGTCCATTTTTGATCGCCGTTATAAAGCACTATCGGTAACACAGGGGGGAGTCGTTTTTTGTCTATGACTTCACCACGCCGTATCAAATCTTGATAGAGCAAGCCAACATAAACCATCATCCGTACGGCCATATAGCTATCAACACTGCTCTGAAACTCAATAAGCAAATAAAGATATACCCAATCACCACCAACCTTCACTCGCCAAACAACATCATCCGCTCGGTGTCTGAAATCATCAGTCACGTAACTACCGGGCATTTTTTCTAAGGTGTCATAGTCTAAGCTGTGTAACCATTCATCGGGAATAAAGCCGATAATTAAATCTCGCACCAGTTCTGGAGCGCTAAACAGTAACTTGTAACTGGCATCATCTTCTTGATTCATGGCTTGAATTCTACCGGAGATTGAAGGACTCGACCAGCAAGAACTTAGGCTAATAAACCAACTGTTAGCCTAGACGATCAAGGCTAAGCTGTTTGGTTCTTATGTGAAATCATCAGATGTACCTCGGCCTAATGACTCTATAATATTGTAGCCTCGATGAAGAAAGGCGGAATCGAGGATTTACAGAACTTCAACTTCCTCGATTCCACTGCGTTTTATTGAGGCTTTGGCTAAAGCTTTTTATAGGGCTTTTTTAAATCACGATAAAAGTTTTCATGTGAGCCGTAGGATAAAAGCGTAAGGCTATTGGTTTGTTTGTCAAAAAGATAAGCTAGAAGCATTTTATCAGCATTGAATTTAAACTTGTAAATACGAACGCCCGAAAGGTCGCCTATTTTTGAATCACCTAATTCTGGATTACCAATTAACTCCCTAACTGCACTATCTAGCTTTTCTTTTTCATTAGGATGCAATCTCTTAATAGATCTTGAAAATAATCCCGATTGAATAATTCTAATCATCCGAATTGATACTCAGAGACTTCACCCGCTTCAACTTCTTGTAAGCTAATTAAAATATCTTTTACAAAGCCAATGGGCAAGTCTGGGTTTTCTTCGGCTATTTTGCCAAGCCTAGCCCAATGCTCTATTTGCTTAGGTATTGATCGGTGCATAGCCTGTGCGGTTGCTTTTACATCATAGATAAAGTCGTCTGATAACTTAACAGTCGCCATAAATAGTCCTTTCTAATAAAAGTAATGAGGTTTCATTATGACTGCAAAGTAAGTAAAAAACAACCTAAAGCCATTCCCCCCATCGACAATTTGGCTCTATTTGAATACGTAACCGTCGTCTATACAACTGTTTGCAAGCATGTAAAACAGTCCGTGGTCTCGTTGAAGCAAAGTGGAAACTAGAAGTTACACTCCCCCTCGATTCCACTGCGTTTTATCGAGGCTATTTGCTTTTTCATAGACCTTGAAAATAACCATGATCAATGTTTTATTAAAGTATAATCTTCAGGTAAATTAGTAACCATGACTAACCTTATGAAAGCAAAAAAATGACTCCTGAATTTTACACGATTGCACAAGTAGCTGACATTCTTAGTATGTCAAAAGAAACGTTACGTAGGTGGGACACTAACGGCACTTTAATTCCACAAAGATGTGAAAAAAATAATTATAGGGTTTATCACCGCTCTCAATTGGAAGGGTTTGAACAAGCCCAGTTACTATTCAATAGTAACTGGGATGAAGAAGCAGAAATAAAACCTAATAAACCATATAATTTAGTTGAATTATTTGCTGGAGCTGGCGGTTTGGCAATAGGCATGGAAAAAGCTGGTTTTAATTCTATTTTATTAAACGAAATAGATAAAAACGCATGTAAAACATTGAGAAAAAACCGACCTAATTGGAATGTTATTGAGGGTGATATTTCTGAAGTAAACTTTAAACCCTATAAAGATGAGGTCGATATTCTTTCTGGAGGATTTCCTTGCCAGGCATTTTCTTATGCCGGAAAAAAACTTGGTTTTGAAGATACAAGAGGAACTTTGTTTTATGAATTTGGTAGAGCATTAAAAGAATGTTCTCCAAAAGTTTTTATTGCCGAAAACGTAAAAGGATTGGTTTCTCATGAAAACGGTAAGACTTTAGAGATTATAAAATCAGTATTAAGTGAACTTGGCTACACAATTTTAGAACCTAGAATTTTAAAGGCTGTTTTTTATAGAGTTCCACAAAAAAGGGAAAGGTTAATTATTGTAGGAATACGAAATGATTTAGCAAATAAAGCTAAATTTTACTGGCCCTCTCCCTACAAAAGAATAATGGTAATGCAGGATGCCTTAAAAAAAGGTGACTTATATGATAGTGATGTACCAAAATCAGAAGGTCAAAAATATCCTATCAGAAAAGCAGAAATATTGGGACTTGTTCCACAAGGTGGATATTGGCGTGATCTTCCAGATGACCTTCAAAGAGAATATATGAAAAAAAGTTATTTTCTTGGAGGAGGAAAAACAGGCATGGCAAGAAGATTGTCTTGGGAGGAGCCAAGCTTAACGTTAACTTGCTCTCCAGCCCAAAAACAAACCGAAAGATGCCACCCAGAAGAAACTAGACCATTAACAGTAAGAGAGTACGCTAGAGTCCAAACTTTTCCTGATAACTGGCAATTTGAAGGCGCTTTGACAAGCCAATATAAACAAATTGGAAACGCAGTTCCTGTAAATTTAGCAGAAGCTATCGGGCGTAGTTTAATAAAATTACTAAATGACCTTAACTTATAAGCAACTACTTTTTAGCTACTGTTCTATAAAAAACTTGTTCTTTAATATCATTAATATGAGTATCTAAAAGAATTATTATTCTGTCTCCAATTGTATCTAACGTATCATTGTTTTTATTTAAATTTAAAATAACTTTATCTAAAGCATTGTAGGTTTTAAATAAATTATTTGAGTCATTAGTTACAATTCTATAAACTTCTGCACCCCAAGCCTTATAAAGATTTGGGTGTGTTTCTTTATCTTTTTGTATCCACACTTCCGAACCTTGCTTAGATACAGTATTAGGAACAATAAAAGCCCAATAAGCAATAGCATTATTATTTGACTTTACTATATTATGGAGCTTGTCTCTAACTTTAGCTAAAGCATCACTATTACAAGTATTAAATTTATTTTTTAATTCAATAAAAATAGTCCCGCTATCGTTACTTAAGTCAACTTTGCTATCATCTCCAACCCCCAGATCATTCCAGCCATCAACAGACCCCAACAGTTTTTGATGGAATTCCCCAATTTTTTGCTCAAAAGTTTTATAAAGTTGCCTCTTAACTTCTGTTGCTATTCAGCTTTTATCACTAGATAAGCTCATTCCAAACTGCATGGAAAACGGGTCTAAAGAATTAGAAAAGAACGCTGAAGAAAAAATGTTATTATTATTTATAGCGTTAATAATGGATTCTTCATAAATTTTTGCATCTGCAATCGCCTTGATTACATGATTTACCGCTAACTCATAACTTTCTATTGAAACAAATCCTAAATTATTCAAAATACATCCTTACATATGATTAAAAATTAATATTATTAGACGAGACCTTTGTGCGACAAACCTTTATTAGGGTCGTACGGCAATCAATACTGTAGAGTTGATTCAAACGATAGCTCCTATCCACGCTAAACGAAGCTACAAACTGCCCCTTGCCTATATTTTCCTCGCGAAGCTACTTATTCGATTGTTTTCGATATTGCGTGTTTGCTGTTGCGATTCGTAATAGTTCGTAGTGAAACAACCCTACGGCTTACGGGCTTACAAAAAAACTTTCAACTGTTTGCAAGCATGTATAACAGTGCTTAGTCTCGATAAAGTAAATTTGTTTAGCTTTTGTTTCTACAAAAACTAGGATCAACATAGCGCTTTTTTGCGCTTTTGCTATAGGTATAACAGCCACCTTTGGCGTCGATGTAATAGTCGATGTTGATTGCAGCTAGTTTTATAGTGGGTCTGGCTTTGCAACCTATACGCTCCCAGCCATCTTTTTCTTTTCCTGCTGCGATGCTTTGCCATTGCATGTTGATAGGGGCATCTGCGCCGCCACAGGCTAAAGCCTCTATATGATCTATCACATAACCAGGACAACTTCCTTGGCGGTTGCCATTAGTGGGGCAGGGGTTGGCGGCTTTAAATTGGTTTTTAGCGGCTTGGCTACGGACGATACGCGCTTGGGCAGTTAAGGGTAATGTTGCAAGTAAGCTAATGATGAGTATGTGTGTTATTGTGTTTTTGGTAAGGGCATGTAGATTCCTGTTGTTTATAAATCCCCCGCGCCTATTTTTCAAAGGGCAGGACGTTTTTGCCGCAATTCTCCTTGCTGAAAATAGAGATTGATTAAAGAGTTAGTGTCTTTTTTTTGTGACAACATTCTATTTTTCACTTGATCAGCAAAGCCTTATAAAAAGTTATCCATTAAAACTGGATAGATAATAGAATGGGTCTATTGATTCCGAGAACTCTGAGTTCCAGCTAGGTATAGCTGTCGAAAGCTTCACTACGAAGGACTTAAGCCCAATCTGTTATGCCTTAAGCTAGAAGCCACGACTAATGGGAAGGCGTAATATTTAGATGGAAGACGCTTACCACGTAATGGTAAGCGCCTTCCATCAGGTGGTAAGCGTCTTCCATCAGGTGGTAAGCGTCTTCCATCAGGTGGTAAGCGTCTTCCATCAGGTGGTAAGCGTCTTCCATCAGGTGGTAAGCGTCTTC
>Ga0214235_1000066_pt1 | contig 59605 bp, 81 predicted proteins | sample TroBogypolimnion_2_FD_153073 | JGI IMG/M metagenome (GOLD analysis project Ga0214235, IMG submission 153073) | Freshwater microbial communities from Trout Bog Lake, WI - 15JUL2008 hypolimnion | ecosystem: Environmental > Aquatic > Freshwater > Lake > Hypolimnion/Profundal zone ... | reverse complement strand
TCAAAGGGTTCTGAGCTAACGGGGATGCCCATTAGAGATGTTGCAAAAGAGCTTGGTGTAAAAGTAGATGACAATCGAAACTTTATGGGGGCAGGTGTTTCCTCAGGAATCGATGATTTACAAGGCTTAGGCCAATCTGCAATTGCTGCTGGGGCTGATGCTCTTGGAGCTACTGGTGTAAGAGATAAGTTTAATCGTTGGGCTAAAGATAACCAAGTTCAATCTGAACTTAATGGTCGACCAGACCTAGATAATATTAGAGATCAAACAGCAGGTTCTGCACTTCCTTATCTAGGGTATCAAGTAGCAAAACAAATCCCTAACTTAATCGGTGGTGTTGTTGCTGGTATGGTTACACCTGAGGTTGCTATCCCTGCGGGTATTGCTAGAGCTGCTGCTTTCCTCCCAAGATTAATGGGTGGCGGTGGTATGGCTGGTAGATTAGCTGTTGCAGGGGCTGAAGCTGGTGCTGAATTTGGTGCGAAGAAAGCTGCGCTTGAAGGCGGCATGGGATTTGCTAAGCAGTTAGTTGGTGGCGGTGCATTTAACTATGCAACTGGTGTAGGTTCTGAATATCAATCTGCTTTAGATGGTGGTGAAGACAATGCCGGATTAAAAGCTTTAGCTCTTGGAGCTCCACATGCTTTAGCAGAAACGCTACCTGAAGCGATGTTGATGGGTGGTAGCCATGGGTTTACTGGCAACTTACTAACTCGTATGGGTAAGACTGCTGGAGTACAGAGCTTAACTGGTGCTACTAGTGAAGGTATCCAAAATGAATTGGAGATGTCCCTCAATAAAAACTTAACTGATGCTCAGAAATACGATCAACGTGTTAATTCTATTGCTGCTGGTGGATTAGTTGAAGGCGTAATGGGTGCTGGTGGTGGTATGTTCGGGGGCAAACATAAGTCTGCTGGAGATACTTTACTCAATGGTGGAAATTCCGCAAGCTCAGATTCTGATGCTTTAAATACTGCAATCAATATCCATAGTGATTCAGGCTTATCTACCCAAGATATTATTAACCAAGCCGCAGGTGTAGTTGAGCAAAACAAAAAGATCCTAGCGCAACGCCAAGCAGATATGAAAGCTGCTATGGACGAGCCAAGTGGAGTGCGTGTAAGTGACCCAGCAACAGGTATTGAGCGTGAACTTACCCAAGGTGAGTTATCCCTTCACCAAGCTAATGCATTACCTGCACAAATTGCGCAAGCTAAACAGCAACAACAAACTGAGCAAGACGCAGCTAACCAAGAAGCTATGCAAGCTCATCGTGATGAAATAGTTAATAAGTATGGTGGAGCTACTCCACTAATGAATCAGGATAGCTCACGTCAAGTTGGTAATACATTTAACGGACAAAATCACTTCTTTCATAATGGTGGTCCTTCTGTAACACTGCAAAAAGCTATTGATAAACTTAGCGAGGAAGAACAACAGAAGTCACCAGAAGCACAAGCAGTTGACTATGCATACTTAGCTGCATATAAAAATAACAATGGTTCTAAGCCACCACTAACATCCTCTAGACTTGCTTCTGAGATTAAGAAAACTGTTGGCGAAGGCTATACAGGTATCCATGAAGTTATTGACCGTATTGATGTTAAGCTAGCAGAACTGAGTGCTAAAAAAGGTAAAGCAGACCAAGCCCAAGTGGGTATGCTGCAGAACTTTAGAGATAATTTAACTGGAGATGCAATTGGACAAAAAGATCAAGCCAATGTCGGTGTCGGAACAGCTCAAGCAACGGGAGCTGGAAAAACGGGAGGGGGAAGCACCATCCAAGCTGACAGCGGAGCACAAACACGTAATACGCAAGGGGCACCTAACGCTACTCCAGCACATACTGGACTTAGAGAGCAAATCCAAAAAGCAGAAATAGCATGGTCAGATATGGATGCATCTGGTACAGGTTTTTATGACTTACCAGTTCACCTACAAAAAGAATGGGTAGAGGAAGTATCAAGAGGTAAAGCTAATGGATTGCTCCAAGAAAACCTTGCCCACTTAAGCCAAAAAATTGCAGACGATACTGCCAACCAGCATAAGATTCATAACATTGCCGATGAAGTATTGCAGCATGTAATTCCCAATGGGAAAAAAGGTAGGTCAGATAAACTAACTCAGAAATATAGAGATTTTGTAGCAGCATATTTGCATAGCCCTTTAGATGATAAACATATGGAAGTTGCTGCGGCTCATGGAATAGGCGAAAGAACATCACAAAGATGGGCATCGTTAATGCCTACATTCCTAGAGGACAATAGCAAAGCTATACAAGAGGCAGTAGATAAAGTAGCTAACATTCACGGGATGTCTAAAGAAGATGTTCTTGGGTTAATTGCAAATAGCGTTAAAAATGCTTCTATTGAAAGTAATGGGCATGGATTGATCCAGGCAGATGGTCAAAGTATCACCAATACAAAAAATAATGAAGGTAGCTCAGACTATGAAAACCTACGATTAGAGGAAGCTAAAAAAGAATCTAATGCCGAGTCTGATGCTATTACAAAATCTGATGCAGAATCTGATGGGGATACTGGTAATGCTGAAGGAGAAGCCTCAAACGAAAGCAGCCAAATATTTATCCATAATAGAAAAAGCTTAAGTGTATCTGAGCGTGGTAACACTGTTACCACTACTAACCAAAAACATTACAAGCTACTTGAAAAGTTAAATAGTATTACAGATAAAAAAGCTGCTATTGAAGATGACCTAGAAATGGGGAATGAAGAAAAGCAAGCTAAGCTAGATGAATTACATGCCCAAGAAGAAGCATTAATGGAAGAGTCTAAAAAACTTCTTGAGCTTACTAAGAAACAAACAGAAGCAAATAATAGAAAATTAAGAAACGCTGCTGCTGTTGACGAAGAAACTGGTAAAAAATTAACTAAAGAAAAAACTAAAAAGGTAGCTGAGAAGAAAGCTGCTAAGGTAGAAGAGAAGGTTACAGTAGCTAAAGAAGAAGCTCCTAAGATTTGGGATAAACTCGCTGCTCAGATCAATGTCCCACTATTTAGTACTCTTAGTGCTAAAGCTCAAGATGAGTGGATCGATCATGTTAAGACTGGTAACGATAAAGTCAAAGACATGCTCACATTGCTTAACCGCAATAAGGTTCAGTATTCTTTTGCTGGGAAAAAAGCTACTCAAGCTACTTCTAAAGTAGCAGATTTAGTTACAGCTCGCTTAATGGAGTCTCAAGGAAAGTCTGATAACGCCATATGGAAAGAGACTGGATGGTATAAAGGCGCTGATGGGCATTGGCGTTTTGAGATTAATGATTCTAGTGCAAAACTTACTACTAAAGATGGCAAAGTAGTACTCGAATCAATTGGGCCAAAAGAAGACAAGCAATCTGTCACTCTAGGCGAGATTTTAAATTTTCCAGAAATATTTGCAGCCTACCCAAATTTAGCTAACACTACTGTAACTCGTAAAGGTGCGTTCCTTGATATATGGGGTATGCAACAAGGTTCATATGATGATGTAAATAACACTATTAATATTACTCCATATGCTGGTGATCCACTATCTACATTGCTTCATGAAGTTCAGCATTGGATTCAGAATGAAGAAGGTTTTGCTCCTGGGGGAAATGACACTTCTATTCGCTTGGATAATAAAGAAGCGCTTACTAAACTAAAAGATCAAGTTGGAACTGCACTAGAAGATAATGCAATAGATCTAGAAATTGCTAGAGATGCCAAAGAAAATACTGGTGCTTTATTAGTTAATAAAAGTAAATTAGAAAAACTTGATATTGCTATAGAAAAGCTTTTATCAGAGGATCTTACTAAGCTATATAAAGAACTAGATACTTCTAAATCTGTCCTTAACCTCAACGAATTTAAAGTCTCTAAGTTAAGTCAGCGCATGGAAACTGCTAAATCATCAGAATGGATGAAGTTAGCTAAAGAACGTAATGAGCTCTACAAAGAGCAAAGTGAAATTAGAAATAATATTAAAGCTACCGAAGATGTAATTAAAGGTGTTATTAATACAGCAGTTGGTAATTCAGGTATTAAAAATGAACTGTACAGAATTATTGCTGGTGAAGTAGAGGCCAGAGATGTGCAAGCTAGAAACTCATTTACAGATGAACAGCGTAAAGGTGTTACACCTGGGGCTACTACAAAGATATATAAGAATAATCAAGTAGTTTTAAACCGTCAGAATGGTTCGTCATCAGAAATAGCTGAAGGTTCTACCGTCAAAGCAGTTCGTGCAGACCTTGAAGCATTTATTGGGAACCTAGGTTCTAGACTTAAGATTGTTCAATCAGCTAAAGACTTACCTATCGGTTTGCAAAAGTCTATTTCCAATAGAAACCCACAGGGATTTGTTACTGAAGCTGGTACGGGTAATGCTTATCTTATTGCAGACAATATTGAACCAGGAAAAACACGTGCAGTATTTATGCATGAGGTTGGGGCTCACTTAGGGCTTGAAGAAAATCTTAACGATGAGCAATTTGATACTTTAATTAATAAGATTACTGAATGGTCAGAACGTAATGACGGATCAATTGAAAGTAAAATAGCAAAAGCTGCACTAGAAAGAGTGTCCCTTGCTGGGGTTAAAGATGCCCATGCTAATTCAGAACTACTAGCTTATTTTATTGAAGAGGCTATTAATGCTGGGGTTAATCCTAGAGCTTTAGACTATAAGTCTGAACTAGCTAAGTGGTTCCGTGCTTTATGGACAGCCTTCCAAAACTCTATTCGTAAATTGGGATTAAACCCTGCAAACTTAACAGCACAAGATTTAGTAGATTTTGCTTATGGCGCAGCTCATCTCACTATGAATGATGGTAATAGACCTAGTAAAGAGTCTATGGCTCCAAAAGAGGATATTCAGTTCTCATTAGCTTCTGGTATTAAAGCTATTCATACTGCTACAGAAAATGCAAAAGCTGCAACTAATAAAGCTCCAACATGGATGCAGCCAACTATAAGTGCGTTTACTTCTGCTTTCTATGGAGCTAAGAAACATGGTTTAGGTTTTGCTATTACTGAAGATGTGGCTCATATGGCTCAAAAGTATATGGAGTCTAGTAAAGATTTCGTCGCAGCCTTTAAGCAAAAACAAGCTCTAATACGTATTGGTGAGCAAAACATCATTAATATTACTGCTAAGGCCCAAGCATTAACAAATGCACAAAGAGTTAACGTTAATAAGCTTTTAGCAGATATGACTATTAGTGGGCATTGGGGTTATGATCCAAAACTAAAAGATATTAATGGAACTCCTATCGCTGTAACTACTAGCCCAAAAAATATAGCTGCGTTTGATAAATTAAGCAAGCAAGAGCAGGAAGTTATTAAAGATGTCTTTACTTCTGGGCGGGAGCAATTATTGCGTGAGAAGTCGATACATACAAATTTAGTTAACGAACTATTTGCCTCTCAAGTTAAAGCAGCTGGATCAGATGAAAAAGAAATAGCAAAAATAGAAAAAGAGAAATCATTAGCTCTTAAGAAGTTTGATGCCATTATGAAAACTGATCCGAATACTCCATATGCACCACTTAATCGATTTGGTAATTATGTTGTTGTAGCCAAATCAAAAGAATGGTTAGCGGCAGAAAAGAGTAAAGATACTAAATGGATGTCTGACCATGAGTCAGATGAAAATCATCGTACAGTTCAATTTGCGGAAAGCATGGGAGAAGGTAAACAGATTTACCAAAAGCTTATTGATCTTGGATACGATAATGTAGAAACTCCATTTGAAAGAACTAAAACCCAAGAAGGGCGTGATTTAATTCATGCATTTGCTAAGTTAGATAATTCGCTTTCTAAATTGCTTGATGTTGATGAAGGTGCTAGTGATTCTGATAAGAAGATTGCCTCCAAGCTTAAGGGTATGGTTAATGATCTATACCTAATGTCTTTAGCTAATGCTAGTGCCCGTAAATCCGAGATGGAGCGTAAGAAAGTACATGGATTTAATACTGATATGTTGCGTGGGTTCTTTACTCAAGGAATGGCAAAAGAGCATTACCTAGCTAATATCCAGACTAGAGCAGCAATGACTAAATCTATGGTCGATATGCAAAAAGAAGCTAAAGAAGGCGGAGACCGTACCAACGCTAACCCTTTACTTAATGAATTATTGATGCATGAAGAAATGTCATTAGCAATGCGTCAGCCTAGCATATGGGATAGTGTCAATCGCCTTACGGGGGATATGTTCTTAACTTTTTCCCCAGGTTTCTATTTCCAACAAGCTACGCAATCATATGTGCTTTCTTTACCTTGGATGGCTGGTCAGCATGGCTATTTTAAATCTGTTCGGGCACTTAATAATGCCTACAAGGATATTTTTACTTTATTAAAAGATAAGAGCCTTGATTTAGAAAAGTTGCCTACTGATATTCGTGAGGTAATACGCCATTTAGTAGAAGAAGGAAAAATTACTATTGGACAAGAAGCTGAGTCTCGTGGTTTTTATAGCGATCAAGGATCTGCATTAGACCCAAGAACATCATACCTAAAAGTAACTAATGCTTTACGTAGTGGTATTAATAACGTAGAAACTATTAACCGTGTTACTGCAGCTGCAGCAGCATATCGGTTGGAGATGATTAAGTCTGGTGATAAAACTAAAGCTACTAATGCTGCTAGGGAAGTAATTCACGTTACTCATGGTTCGTACGATGGATTTAATACTCCACGTTACATGGGTGGTCATGGATTCGTAAGATCAGTTACCCAATTTAAGAAGTTTCAAGTTATCCAGTTATCTATGCTGGCTCGTGAATTCCAAAAGATGCTGGGTAAAGATGTTACATACGATGAGCGCAAAATTGCAGCTAAACAATTTATGTTCTTATTTGCCCATACTGCAGTACTTGGTGGCTTGAAAGGTGTTCCAATTTACGCATTAGCTTCACTTGCCTATTCTCTTGCTAAAGGTATTGGTGGGGATGATGACGATCCAGAAGATTTTGAAGCATGGTTAATTAAGCATTGTGGGACTACTTTAGCCCATGGCGTTCCTAATTTGGTAGGTGTAGATCTAAGTAAACTAAGCATGCAAAATGTTGGGTCTTTGCTACCTTATACAGATGTAAGCGCTACTAAGAGCGGGGCTGAAAAAGCCATACTTGGGTTAGCTGGGCCTTTTATTGGTGGGTTATTACCAAAAATGGTAGATGGTGTAGGGAAGATGGCTAATGGAAATATCTATAAAGGTATGGAAGAAGTATTGCCAAGTGGAGTGTCCAATGGCTTAAAAGCTCTTCGATTTGCCACAGATGGAGTAACTGCAACTAATGGAGACCAACTTCTTTCCGCAGATGAGATGAGCTTTGCTGACATTGTTGGGCAAGCTATTGGGTTGCCGACTACCAAAATTACTGATCGCCAGTATTTACAGTCTGAGCTAATTAAGTATGAAAAGTTCTATAAAGAAAAGACTTCTGAAGTTAAGCAAGACTATATAGAAGCTAAAAAAGATGGAGATAATGCGGCTATTTCTAAAGCTCGTGAAGAATGGAGCAAACTCCAAGATGCTAAAGTAAAAAACGGGTTTACTAAAACTCCATTATCTGAACTATTAAAAGCTCCACAGGCACAGATACAGCGTCAAAAATTAGTGATAGGTGGGGTTGCTGGTAGGAAATCTAATGTTGGATTTTTACGCCAGAGGTCAGAGTGATTACTATCGGCAGACTTGAGCTCTATGAGCTAATCCGACAGGCAGGGGAAGAGGGGGCTAGACAAGCCATTATGTGTCTAGTAACTTATAACTTTACTGATGCTGCTAAGCAGCTAGGGATTAGCTCAAAGACTCTATCTAAGCGAATAGAGGAACGTAAGATCCGTGCAGTTGATGGACGTATTACAGGAGCTGAGTTAATGAGATACTTAAAAGAGAACCCCACATAATTCCCACACTCAGTCATCTGAGCTATATTCTATATAGGTCATTGGTGCAGGCAAGCGGCACCAAAACTGGTTTCCTAAGTTACTGTTCTGTAACGAAATCCTAATAAAAACAACACTTTAGCGTGTGTATGTCCTACACATGATTCTTGTCATTTCCGCTTAAAAAGGGTATATTTCACCCCTATCCCCACACATCCCCACAGGTAAATCCCGCACATGGCTAGCTATACCAAGACAGCAAAAGGTTATCGTGTCTTCTTAGAAATTAAGGGGGTTAGAAAAACTAAATCTTTCGCTACAAAGCGGGAGGCTAAGGAGTGGGCTGACTACACAGAATTTAATCTACGTAATGCAGCTGCATTACCACTAGAAGGAAAATACACCTTACGCCAAGCATTAGAAAAATATCGTGATGAGGTGTGTGATCGCAATGTGGGGGCTCGTTGGGAGAAAGTAAGGATCAATGCTTTTATAGAACACCCTGAATGGCTACCTATAAATAGACTTATAGGCGATATAACTACTGATGATTTCACTGCCTTTAGTGTGGAGAGGGCTAAGACTGTTAAGCCAGGGACGATATTGCGTGAGTTTGGATTGCTATCTGCTGTTATGGAAGTCGCTCGTAGGGAGTGGAAATGGGTAGCAACTAACCCAGTTAGAGATGTTAGAAAACCACAAGAACCCCACGCTAGAGAGAGATTGATTACTAGGGCTGAAATTAAGTCCATGCTACGAGGGCTTGGGTATTCCCCACTAGATAAAAGAGTTACCACCATTTCTCAGTCTATTGCTGTGTGTTTTATGACTGCATTACGGACTGGTATGAGGGCAGGAGATATGACTAATCTTGCGTGGGCAGATGTTTTTCCACGTCATGTAAGTGTGAAATTAGATAAGATTGGCAGAAAACGGGGTAAAGGTAGGGATGTTCCACTATCGCTGAAGGCGGTGCGGGTTATAAAGAAGATGAAGGGGTTTGACCCTATCTCTGTATTTGGACTAGCTCCTGCTACTCTGGAAGCTAGGTTTAGAACTATTCGGGTACGCCAAGGGTTAAGTGGATTTACGTTCCACGATTCAAGACATACTGCTGCTACGTGGATTGCTGGCAAATTTAAAAGCAATGAAAACGTTACTGCTCAACAAGCCATCTTTGATATGTGCAAAATCTTCGGGTGGTCAGACCCGAAGAGAGCACTCGCTTATTACAATCCAAATCCAGAGGACATAGCCTCTAGACTGGACTAGTTACTTCTTTTTAAGGGTGGCTTGATTAGTCTTGGGGTTGTACTTAAAGTCTTTTGAACTCTTTGCACTTCCTTTATCAGCTCTATCAATAGCCCTTTCTTTGGCAGTCATAGCATTACGGGTCGCACCAGCTTCAGTAAATGTTTTACCATCTGCTTTAAGTTGGCCACGGTTTTGCAAAATATGAATAGCCTCTTCTTTACTACCTACTTGTGATGCTAGGCGGTTGATAAGCTGACCACGACCCATGAACTTTTGTGTAGTCATATTAAGCCACCGCCTGTAGACCTTTATAGTCATCGACTATTCCGGTAAGTTCTTGATACTTGTTGTAGTCAATGCAATAGCATGGAGCATTACCTGTTGTCGCTGAAGTTCCCCTACCTACAGTGAACTGGTCTTGAGCTGTACCAATTGGAATCCTTAAATTCATGGACTCTATGTAACCCATAATGGCTTCAGGATCTAGCTTTCTATTATTGGTATTGCACCAAGTCTTTAAAGCATTCTTCTTGAAGTACAGTCTTCCATGGTAATGATCCATCTGCTTAGGCCCTGCTACACCAGTTACTAATCTAGCTTTAGCTTCCCCAATAACAACAGCTTGAGAAGTCTGAAGTCCAGACTGGTGACGGCTATCTCGGTATTCACTAGTAACAATAATGTGACCTTGCAAGTCACTCAAGAACATACTGAGCGCAGCTTCAGGACTAATAATGTTATTGGCTTTAACCCGTTTAATCTGACCTAAAAGCATGCTCTCTGTGAAAGCAAACAAAGCTTCGATATCCCATGCAGTAATTTCTAGGGTGTTAGTAATCTCAGCTGCAGCCATAGTACAAGCGCACCAACCACGATAGAAACGTAGATCACTATCAGGTAACTTAACCGCAATTCGTTTTTCCCAATAAGCAGTACGGTCTTTTATAGTAGGGATATTCGCAACTAAGTGCCTTATATACGCTGCACCTGCAGAACCCATATTGTCAGCCATGATACTAATCGCTGCGTTTACTTCATCAGTAGATTGATGAGGCTTAGCAAAACTATTCATGTTCAACTCAACCATACGCAAAGCTTCTGCATAAGTGTTTCCGTTATTAGATGCAAGAGTACCTAGCAAACTCTGATTCGATGTTCCGTGGAGCATAAGACCAAATGGGTCAGCAGCTTCTTTACGGTTCTTACCAGAGGCATAGCTATTACGTTGTTTATCCTTACCAGTTACTAAGTTATAAAGTAATCCAGAAAGCATCTCTTGACGTATCTTTGCTATTTCATCCATCAGTAACGGTTGAGTACCTACAGCAGCAAAGGTTGTGTACAAAGCATTGGTAGTTGTGCCTTCTGGGGAACCATTAATGGTCTGCTCTTTTGGAGAACCAAATGCTAGTAACCCAGCGTTGTTTACTGTGGACTTTCCATATCCTGAATCACCATATAGATTAAACAAAATTCCATTGTAGGTTTCAGTAGGGTGAAGTGGAATCAAGCAAGATCCAAATAAAGAACTAATCGTAGCTTGGTAATGCTCATAGCCTTTCTCTGCGTATAGCTTAATCAACTGCTCACCATACAGCTTATGATCGCCTTTTGGTGGTGGGTACTTTGCTACTTCATCCTTAGCTTTCCCACCCAGTAATACCTGACGGGTTGTTGTATCTTTGTGGTACAGCGTTGTGCCTAGTAAGTAATAGTCTTTCTCTCTACTCCATCCAAAGTTAAGTAACGTAGCAACTTCTTGGGTCTCACGCTTTAACTTCTCTAGGCTGTCTCGCATATATGCTGATAAGTGCATAACGGCATCCTTATTATTTGTTGTGGTTATTTCATACTGACCTAATGCATCCATCATCTTGGCTGGAGTATTAAGTGATTTTGTTTCGATATCAAAGACACGTACTAGACCATTAATGTGCATGCACATCTCAAGAGCATATGTACCATCTTCAGTTCTGATTCTCTTAGTAGGGTAGAAAAGGGTGTTACTAAATGAGAAAGCAATCGGAGTTCCATCCTTGTCCTTCATATGACGAATCATAATTCCAGCTTGGTATGAATATCCTTGTGGGAGCTTTGGTGAATCTTCTTCCTCTGCTATAACTTCTTCAGCTTCACTTATAGTTTCTTCTACTGGCAGTTCAACTTGAGCAACTTCTTTGTAACCCAACGAGATTGGTGAATTAATCTTCCCCTTGTGAGGGCAGCCTTCACATCCTGATGGATTGTTCTTCTCAAACGTACTGCACAAAGATGCTCCACCATTCCAAGTACTAAACTTAACTTCAGTATCAGTATTTGAATGGCCTAACTCAGCACGTCGCTCACTCCATTGATGCGCTAACTCAATACCTTCTTCGCACAAAGACATTGAACCTATTACGTGTCTCCATGTTTCATAGTTACCAGAACCTTGTGTATCTCTAACATTACGAAACTGCTCACAATGATTGGCAATTTCATCTGCATAACTAGGAATTCTTGTGATGGGGGTCATCAAGTCATCGTTAATACTTGAATACGAACGTACAGCTTCAGGCTGAATATTTGCCTGTGCAACTAATTCTTTAAGTCTCTCTGCGATAAAGCTAGCCTTGATAGGCTCTACTTGCTTCATTACTTTGACAAGCTTACCTTCATCCCCTTTGTTATTAAATGCTCCAGCAGGGCGGAGGATACGTGCGAAGTCAGCAGTACATGTTGGGTCAGCCAATACTCCATGATGAGCGAGTACAGACTTAAATGTGGTGGCTAATACTCTCCACTTCGCAGCGGGGATAGCCTTAGTTAATGGCCAATAGCAATGTACTCCGTTCCCAGAGTTAACTACCATCGGTAATGGGAAGTTAGCTTCTTTGCAGAATTTGCCGATAGCTAACCATGCTTCTTTTTGATTGAGGTAGCCTTCACCTTTGTCGAACTTATCTTGACCGCAATCTAGGTCAATCCATAGGGCTTTGGCTTCTGCCCAGTTATCTTCTACTCGATAAGATTTTTGTCCGTTAACTTCTAAGAATGGCTCCTTGTAAGAACCACATGCATGATATAGATTGATCCCTTTATTGTTCTTATGGGCTTCTACACCTGCAGCTAGAGTTTCTAACGAATCATAGTCATAGTGAATCGTAAACGACTTAGACTTACTACCTTTGCGTGGCTTGCTAATTGTTGCTAGGTAGTAACTACCTGTTGGTGGCAGTATTGATTGGAAGAACTCGAGAGTATTCATTAGACACGCTCGATCAGTCTTTTTCCTGTGGCACCTGACCCAACGGTGATGGTTTGATTCAGATGGGCATGTACTACTTTCTCCATGTCTTTCATTTGAATGTGGGTCTCTGCTGTCGCTACGATTGTTCTACCCAATAACTCTGAAAGTCCTAACAATACTTCTCCAGAATTAAACTCTTTTCCTGCTAATGCCTTATTTACTTCGATGACTACCCCTGCCACTTTACGAGGCTCGATGTTATATGCCATAAATTGTCCCTGTTAGTTACTTCTGCATTGATTGCTGTCTCTCCAGCAGTCACGTCCACTCGACGTTGGAGCACCCCCCGGTATTGCTTAGTCGTCGAAGTTCAGATCATCAAGATCCAAGTCAACTAACATTTCTTTCTTTTCAGCTTTAGGAGCTGGGGCTGGGGTTTCTACAGCAGCTTCGATAGCAGCTTCTACTTCGTCTTCAGTTACCTTCTTAGCTTTGCTAACAGCTGGTGCTGGCTTAGCTTTAGGCTTTGGATCAGCAGTCCCATCATCGGCAACAGCTTCATCTGCAGTAACAAATGCGCTACCTAAAATACTGCTAACAGTTTCAGAGTGAATAGTATCTTGGGCTTGGATATATTGCTCATCATTAATTAACCCCATTGCTTTGAAAGTTAACTTAGGAGTAGCTGAATCTGCATCCATGCCAATACGAGTAACAACTGTGTTGTAGTCAAACTTACGACGTGCTAACTCTGCTACGTAATCACTCAATGCACGTAATGTCGCTGGTGGAATACGCAAGAGGTATGGCTCATCAAGGCGGTCTGTTGTTGCAATAGCCAAGCGCTTAGAGTCTTGGCATGCTTTACCTTTGCTACCATTCTCACCAATCTTAGAACCCCACTGCGCTTTAGGACAAGTAGCGCATAACTTAGATTGTGGATCAGTAGAGTTAGCTTCAGGGCGTACACCTTCATTGGAATAGCAATCAGGCTTAGTTGCTTCGCCTTCTACATATCCTTTTGCATAGAATACTTTTGATACACCCTTGTTACCTTTAAGGATAACTACTTCGATTGCCGTTGCTGGGCTTTCAGGATCTTTAGGGTTAGGAAGTACCTTACGTTCTCCATCACGTACAACAGAGAATACTTTGCCTTTAATACTAATTGATAGAAATCCACCGCTTTGGTGTGAGATTAAGTCTTCGTTTACTGAAGATACTTCACGGTTTTTAAGGTAAGCGGGGAGCTTGGCTGATTCAAAAGGGATGAGGTTACTCATTATTTCTCCGGTGGGTAATTAAGATGCACGTCTAATTTGTACTACTCGCTCAGATCTCCAGTTAATCCCTGGTGGGAGTTCACCGCCTGAGGCTTCTTTGAAATCTACAACTGCTGTTTTCGATGGCTTAACTTCTAACAACGGCCACTCATCATGGGACTTTATGTACTCCATAAATGATTCTTTATCTGCAACAGTAACGCTGGTACGGTTCACAATCATGGCGGTTCCAAATGCAGTCTTCATGTTATCCATGCCGTTAGCATCTAAGACCTCTAAAAACTTACCTTCAATCATGTCCATTACTGCGTCAATCTTTGCTACTTTAGCATCAAACTCCTGCTTTAATGCTGTTTTTCTATCACGTCCTTCTATGTACTTCGCTACTAATTCGTCTATTTTCATTACTACATCCTCCGTGGGGAAATCAGGTTAGTATGTTTCTTAGTAGTTGTCAAGGGATTCCATCTTTCATGAGGTCTAAAAGAATTCCCTGCATATGTTGTTTATCTTTCAGTCGTGCGTATATGCGCCGCTCGATCTCTGATGCTGCAATGTGGGCAATTACCGTAGTACGCTTCTGCCCTGGCCTTCTTACCCTAGCGTTCGCCTGACTATAGATGTCATTTGAATGGATAGGGGCGTACCAAATAATGTTGGTAGCTGTGGTTAAAGTTAATCCATGACTCATGGTTGCTGGGTTAGCAATCAGAATATGGGGGTTAGGGGTAGTTTGGAACTCGCTAAAGATCCTATCTCGTTCTGTCTTCTTAGTCTCACCGTGCACGACTTCTACTGTCCAGTACTTACCGAGTTCAGCAGCCAGGTGTTCAAGTACACCAGTAAGCGGCACAAACACAATTACCTTACCTTCGGACTCTTCTATGAGCTCCTTAAGCACGTTCATCCTATCTTGGGCTGGCAGTATCACCTGCTCCCCTCCATGGGCATACGCAACTCCACAGGCAATCTGTACTAGCTTATTGGCTTTCACGGCTTCGTTTACTGCAAGGATCTGACCACCTTCATATTCGGTGGCTAGCTTAGACAACATGTCCTTGTAGGCTTTACGCTGTTCATCGCTTAGTTGGGCATCACGGTTAATAAAGATCTGTTCAGGTAAGTCAATACAGTCATCTAATGCAAAACGGATAGACGGTTGAAGCATCTTTGCTACTACATCATTAGCATTAGGCTTAATCTCCCACTTGTACTGGCTACGCTTATCCATAGTCATATCTCTAAACTTACCAAAATATTTAGGTACATCAAGACTTGTCGGTACTACAACCCGGCATTGAGCCCAAGCATCAGTAGGTAAGTTAGGAGTTGGCATACCAGTTAAACCCCACACCTTACGGGGTGTCTGCTTATTAGCAATCGTATTTAGTGTCTTCCAGCGATCTGTTGAACCGTTACGGAACATGGCAATCTCATCAACAATAATCAGGTCGATATCGTCACGCTCAGCTAGAGCATCTTCAATAATCTTTAATCCATCAGTATTGATAATGTAAACATGGGACTTTTGCTTAAGTAGCTTTAGCCTTCTGTCTCGTGTGCCGTAGAGTACTGTGTAATCTAAGTGAGGGAATGTCTTAAATACTTCGTCAGCCCATGTTCTCTCCATAGTAGAAAGAGGGCAAACAATTAAAGCACTTCTCACTTGCTTGGCTTTTAGTAGGTAGTCATAAGCCCATAGGGATGTAACTGTCTTACCTAGTCCCATTGAATTAAGGCAGAACCCACGATCATTCATTGCCAAGAAACTAGCTGTCTCGACCTGAGCATCAAAAGGTTTAAACCTTCCTGGCCAGTCATAGTAGTAATTCATTGGATCAGGTACATCGAAACCTAAAGACCGTAATACTCTTGTTTCATCTGGACGATGAGGCACAGCTACAAGGGTATCCCCCTTATGCTTTACTAACTTAGCCGTTGGAATTACTGTAGTAATCCGTTCAGGCTGACGCAACTTAAATATAACTGCCTTTTTATCTCGCAGTATCGTAGCCATTAACTCATCCTTAGCATAACCATTAGAGCATTTATATCGTCCATATGATTACCTTCTTGTTGGAATTTATACTTATGAACTTCACCTGTACGTGTTTGCCAATGAAAGCATCTACATAAAGTCTCAGGGCTTACTGCTTCTGAAATCGACTCAATATTATCAAACTTACACCCAAAAAATGTAAAGTAGTGATCTTCTGGTACTCTATGGTAATACGGGTAATTTAATAAAAAGCTACTAGATTTATTTGCCATACGTTTTAGGGTGGTCTTTTCTCCAACCACGATTCTCGGTAGCTGATACTGCTCGCATATTTGATCTGCTGTTAGTACCTCCTGCATCAAGCATCTTTTTATGGTCTACATCTTTACCATCACCTTTACGCACAATGCCTTCTTTAGCTAATGTAGCTCTAGCCTTGTTACGTTCTTCACGCTTTTTAACTTGGTCTGGCTTTGCTTCGTATGCTTTATCGTACGCTTGCTTAGCTGCGCTTCCTTTATTACTCATTTACTTCTCCTCTCCCAGTCATTTCGGCAATCGGTATCACACCATCTTTTAGGTGGGTCGACAACCTCTTCACAATTGAGACACTTACCAGTGTGCTCAGCCTTTAATCTATGTTTCTCTGCTCGGAACTTTCGCATTGCCAATTCTTCTAGCTTTGCTACTTGTTCGTTAGCTAGATCTGCTATGTCCGCCATCGAAAAACTTCCTTAAGTTACTAACATCATCGATTACTAATACTTCCCCACCAGCTTCTTGTATTTCTTCATGTCTCTTTAACTGGTTTGGTGTTGGTTTACCTCCTGGTGCCTTGGTCTCGATAGAGAAAAACTTACCTAACCAACAACAAACGAAGTCGGGAATCCCGTGGGTTCCCATACCATTACTAACTGGCATGTAGTACCACCCACTAACAGTAACTGGTTTTGCTGCTCCTGCTTTCCAGAACCCTCTACTGTCTAGTTCTTTTTTAACTGAATCTTTTACTCTTGCTTCTGGGGTCTTGCTCATACAACCTTCCTAATTCAAGCTGGCAATTAGCTTTAATCTCATCAATCTCAATAATTGCATTATTCGTACTAAATATTTCCACTTCAATTTCTTGTTGGAATTCGCTCACCATATCGAGTAATACACCCATTCTTTGCGCTAACTCTATTTCTAAGTTACTTACGTTAGCTTGTGTAAGGGTAAACGATATCAGTTCTTCATCATCTAAGACAGCAAATTCTGTGTAATTCATACTAAAAGTTCCTCATCCTTCTTGTTAGTTTGCTACTTCCTCGAATTAAATTCACAGCTTGTTACTGGGCACCAACCCTTACATAATCCGCTTGGACGGGCTAACCAGCTGTCTCTTTCATACGATGACTCTAACTTCGTCACTCTCGGTAAAAAACCCTTCCAGATACTATACACATCTTCTCGTGAGTATGTTTGTTTATCTATTCGTTTCTCTTTCAACCAAATAAAGCAAGAAGTTACTTCTTCAACCTCTGGATAATGCGAAAAAACATACCCAGCATAAAGTTCTAACTGCTCAGTCATCTTACGTTTACCTGTTTTATGGTCTGCTACAACTGCTTTCTTACCATGTACTACTAACAAGTCAATAATTCCTCGTGACCATGCTTGCTTCCAATCTGCTGGCTGAAATGCACTATCTACTGCCATCTTATGCTCAGTTAGTTTCTCTCCTGGGAGGGCTTCTAACTTTCCTGCTATCCCTTCCCATTGAGTCATCCCGTCAGGTAGTGGTGTGCCGTCTTTAATTCGATTCTCTAGTGCTGTATGAACTCGTTCACCCCATGCAGAATACTCATTTGGTGGATCTTTGAAGTCTTTAAGCACCCTAAGGTGGTAGAACTTCTTAGGACAAGTCTCATATGCCTCTAATTGCGAGTACGTCCATGATGGTATTGCCATAATCACCCCAAAGTAAATACCCCAAGACATGGAATATGCTTGGGGCTACTGCTTACTTACTAACAGAACTACATGTTACTTACTTACCGATACTTGTCAATAGCTTTTATCAGGGCAGACTTAACAAGGCTTTGCTTAGCTACCTTAACTGGGGCAGTTTTCTTTTTACTTGCCGCTTTAACTTGCGCTGCATAAGCTTCGCTTTGTGCTTTAGCAATCTCTAAATCTTTGGAATACCAAAAGTCTTTAGTAATTGCATTCTTTTCAGCCCAAGAGATATCTCCGCATAATGATAGGTGCTTTTCTTTCTCGGCGTTCCAGCGTTGATATTGTTTGAGTAATAGCATACGACGCTTTTCAGCAGTAAGCTTGCGGCCAGTTAGAGTTTCCTCAAGTAGGCACATAGCTTTATCCCGCTTGCGTTTCGCTGCCATAAACTCACGCTGGTACTCATTCTTCTTCTCCTCAGGAGCACTACGCTTAAAAGCTGCAATAGCTATTAAGTTATCAAGTGCTTTCATATCCTGACGACCAATGATTAAAAGTTCATTGATAACTTCCTTGTCATCCTTATAGGGCAAGGCTCTGGGACGGGCTACATTTTTCTTAATGGTTTTTACATAGTCGTTAAAATGCGATACGTCGACCAAGAGCTGTACAGCTTGTTTGGCTCTGCTTAAGTCGTAACGAATCATTGGTATACCTCCACTATCTATAAAAATTAAAACTTCTTACGACATCCTACCGCAAACATACGCACATAAATAGCTAGATAGGGAAGATCCCTATGTACGCTAGTAGCTGCTCACATACATATACACACGTTTATTTGCAATCAGCGTAATTATCACCGCTTGCGCCTTCGCATGCAACAGGTAAGCCCTGTGCCCAACTTGGTGCAGAGGACATAATCTCTAGCATTAGGGCTTCAACATCGTTTTTATAGCTCTCGGGCACTACAACCACTACTTCATCGTGTACTGTTAGTGCTACCTTATACCTACCATCTGTATGGTCTTTCTTGCGTAAATGCTGGTCTATCTTGGCCATTTGGTCAAACACAACGATCCGTGCCAGGGCTTGCACCACGTTCTCGATTAACTTACCACCGTATATCTTATTTGGGCCATACCGAGTGTCATACACATACTGGTCATCTTCTTTGCGTAAGTTCTTGTAGCGCATCAACATGCCATTGGGTAATCGAATACCTGCTTGGTCATAGCCTAGCTTGATCCCTGTACCAAACTCACCAGCTCTACCAGCGACCATTTCTGCCAATGCTTTTTGACCTTGCTTCCATAGGGCAGGGATGCTACTGTACTTCGCCCTATATAGTGTTACTACACGGTCACAGTCTTCAATGGGTAGATCAACTGATACTCCAGCTTGCCCGATCTTTAGCGTGGACTTGAACTTATCCTTACCCATGCCGTAGCCAAGTCCAAGGATGCAGGTCTTACCAACAAACCGTTCAACCTTATCTGCTTTAGTTACTGGCTTCTCGTATACCTCAGTAGCAAACTTGGAATAGATATCCTCACCCTTAGCAAAGTTCTCTACTAACTCAGTTTCACCCGCAAGCCAAGCAACGACCCGTGCTTCGATTTGAGCCGAGTCAACCGCCACAATCTTATGGCCCTTGGGTGCTCGAATACTTTTACGTAACTCACCACCCCGTGGGAGATTTTGTAGATTAACTTTGTCCCCACCACTCGCTCTACCTGTGTGCGCCCCATAGTAAGTGAGCATGATGGGAAGAGCGCCTCGCTCCGCAATACCAAGAAACGATTCAGTACGGGTTTCCTCCAACGTACTTTTGATACCAAGCCTCGCTGATACAACGGATTGGATGTAAAGATTTTCGTGCTCGAGGAGAGCTTTGAACGCAACATCTGTTTTACTAAAGGCATAAGCTTCTTTCCCAGTCGCAGGACTGATCTTCATTGGGGGTTGAACACCCAGCTTAGTTAGTACTTCAGCAAACTGTGGGTTACTCATTAAGGCATCACGTCCAATCGATGCATCAAGCCGAGACATTAACTTCTCTTTGCGCTCTTGTACTACAGTCAGGTGCTCTGCTAATACCGACTTGTCTAACTCTAATACTGGGTCTGTGTACATACGGAGCATCAAGTCAATGATGTACATCTCTTTCTTTGTGGACTCAGGAATTAACTTGTGCAACAAATCGTAGGTTAACTGGCAGTCGTTCTTGCAGTACTCTCCATACTCATGTAGCTGAGTAAACCCAAAGTCCTCACGCCTCATGCCGAGTGCGTTAACTACCTCAGTACCTTTGGTTCCTAGTTGGTACATCTTTGCTAAGGCTTTTAACGACCCACCAACAGTTGCTGCAGTAACTGGTTTGGCCATAGACAATGTATCGATGTAGTAGCTAGGACGCAGTCCGTAACGCCATGAGAGAATTGCTCCATCAAAGGCCATGTTGTGGGCGATAAGCTTTGAATCGGGGATATTAAGGCTATGAAGATAATCCCTAATGTTGTCATCGGTATCAGAAAACCAAGTAGGTTCTTCGTCATTGATCTTTACTCCCACTCCAATAGTTTGGAAATTAGGTGAACGGATATAAGCTTCCGTAGTCATCTTGCTTAGTGAAAAGTCTTTGCTATAAAACGTCTCAAAGTCGATTGTGATTAATTTAGTCATATTTAATTTCTTTGTGTACTAGTTCTACGGTGCGCTGAACTGCCATTACTCCTGTTGCCTCTAATACATATATCCTTGCCCCTTTAAAATTTGATGCATCTGCTATACGTCGTGCTTCTTGTAATGCATCAAGATAGCTTTCGTGTTTGCGAGTAGGGGAACTTTGTCCTTCTACAAATAACATCCAAAACTTCTTCATAGTTTCCTTGCTACTAAATGTGTATCAACCATGTTTCCAATAGTCTTACCTTCGGGGACAATCCAATATTTCAACTTATCTGTTGCTGGATCGTAAGCTTTCATTACTTGGCCATTCTCAGCTTCTATTACTCCAAAATTGAGTTGTCTATGGTTATCCATAATAGGACTAGATCCTAGGTAATTAGGTGTCTGTACTGGGTGCCTATCTTCTAACCAATCTTTAATAACTCTTCGTAGCCATCTCATTTTTCTAATTTATCCTCCACCATACATGCAGCGATCCGCTCGCTAACTTCAATAGCTGTTGTACAGATATATGTTTTATCCTCAAAATCAACAATAAATCCGTTCTCTGTGCCCCTAATACTTATGTCGTACTCAGGGTATTCTTTTTCACGTTTTGGTTGAAATTGCTGGCTTACAGTATTTATGTAGTTACTAAGTTGGCCTTGTGGGTATGCGCTATTCTGTGCAGCGTTACTTAGATAACCAGCTCCAATACCTACGAGTGGATCGGCTTGTTGCCCAGCTCCTATTGCGTTCATAATTCCTGGAAACATTTTTACTCCTTTGCCATTCTTAGTGCTGCTTTATGGATCTTCTCGTCAAACCAACGGCGGATAACATACGACCTAACCACGCTGATAACCGTGTACATAAGACCCATGTAGAAATTTCCAAGAAGACTAATATGAAAACCAAACAAAGGCAGGATAAGAAGATTAGCCATGTAATTGATTCCAAAACCAATCCCCACATTGATGAGAGCTTCATATAAACTTCCTAACTTACTCTGCCTCATCTACTACACCGTTAATAGCTTGTACTGAAAGGTCATACGCATCTCCTACCGCTTTAAGGAACGCATCTTTGGCAACTCCATTAGCAATAACAAGCTGTGATGCCATGTCTAATAAGATTCCCACTCCGATATGTGGTGAGACCATACGTTTCATAGTGTTAAAGATCGCTATTGCACACTCGTTAATTTGTTCTGCTTGATCTTCTACATCTTGTAGTATTTCTGTTGCGGTATTCATTTCGTATCCTCTATCGTGTAATGTCTTGGTGACTTATCTTTGTACTTCTCGATGATTGCTGCGGCCTTCTTATTAAGTTCAACATAGAAGTCTTGACTACTTGGTGGTCTATCGTCTGTTACCATGTTTTGAATCATTGCGTCTCTAAGTACTACTAACGATGTAATAGCTTTTGTTACGTGGCTCATACCGCTATCAGGATCGATGTCTTGTCCTTCCCACCAGTCCATTAAGTGCCTCATGGTTGCGTCGTAGTACACCGATGCTCTAACTCCTACAGCTCTATAGTTATGCCTTCCATACTTACAAGCTCCTTCTAGCATGGCTACACCGATTTCCGCTATGACAGGTGCGCTTACAGTACTCATTGGCGCCTTAGAGGTTCCTACGATATCCTTCGGGTTTGTTTCTTTTACGGTAGTCATATGTAGTGTTAGTATGTGTAGGGTATGTATGTTATTACATTGTTAGTATGTATGCAATAGGCTAATGGGTAAATCTCGTAATAATTGTTGTTACTGCTAGAAATGCACCTCCAAGTAAGAAAAAGATTGAGCCGTCCTTTATGTATCGAATTGCTTTGTCCTTATCTGTCTCACACTTCCATAAACCAGTTGCGTAGTCTGCGTCCCTAAACGCCTCACTTGCTGTCGAATAAGTCTTATCTACTCCATAGTTCCATTTACTCATTGTTTTGAGCCTTTCTTTTATCAAAGTCCCTTTGTAACTTAGCAAAGGCTTTTCTCAATCCCTCTAACAATTCTTTTGTTGTCATTTCTCTTGTGCCTTTCTTAGTACAAATTGAATAAATTTAATATCATCATTTCCAAGCCAAATATCAAATTCTTCAGCTAATTTCAGCAGGTCATCTTTGCTTAGTGTCTTTGCTGGATGGGTGTAGAGTGGAATAAATCTTTCTTTATCTTTGTGTGGCGTAGCAATAGCCCATCCTTGTTCTTCAAAATCAACTTCAAAAGCATCGCAAATCCACGCTACTGGTTCAGTATTCATTTTATTTTCCTGTTCATGTTTCGTGAACTGCTCAATATCTTGAACATTAAGTGGGTTATTGGTTAATTTATTGCTCATAAATATCTCACCCCAGTTAGTCCGATAGTCTTCTGTTACAGGCTTTTGGTTCTCACTCATAGTAAGTCCTCCAATCGTATTCCACGTTCTTCAAATATCTTCCTAACTTTAGCTATTGCACGTTTCTCTGTATCCCCAACAGTACTTTGGTTAATACTTAGGGCTTCTGCTACTTCATCCCAGGTCATTGCGTAATCGCTAGTTGGCTTGGCTCGGGTTCTTGTTTTCATGCTGCTGCTTGTGACATACGAGAGATTACTGCTGCACCTACCAACATATCGGTATCCATACTAGCAAGGGCAGCTAAGGCCTCAGACTCACGGGCTTTCTCACGTTTAACACCCATACGGTTAATATCTTCAGGATCGATATACATGGTTACATCTGGCCATAACTTCACAGCTTCGTTTAGTGACTTACAAGAGTTAAGAAAGTTACGAACATCTTTATCTACCTTATTCCACCGTGCATGTATCTCTAGTAGTACGCTATAGTATCTAAGACAATTCAAAAACTCAGGGTCTGTTTCGGTGTCAGGGATTTCATGTACTTGGTATGGAGCTACACGTGGCGGAATAAGGTACGGAGAAGCCATCTTAAAACCATGAGTAGCTGTTTTTTCGCCAACTTTAAATTCTACATTGATATTTTCTGTGCTATGTAACCATTTCCCAGGCATCTGAGTTTTAAGGTGTAAATATTCTTTCCATACAGTCCGATTGATAAAGTCACTATCAACTGACATAACGGGTTCATATTTTGGAATTGATTCAACTTCAGCTCTACGCATTGCTGAAATAATATCTTTTGTGCGTTCTTCTAAGTTACCGCTAATTGCTACGTATGCCATGATCTTTCCCTTATGCTGTTAATTTGCGTGGTATGTATAGGTTGTTCATTTCTAAACTCTCAAGTATTGCTTCATCACTTGTTAGGTAGTTGTACTGCCGTTCTAGTTGGTCATATAACTGATCCATGTAACTTCTACAGATATTTATAACTTCTTCTTCAAAACTATTAAGTTCCTTTAGATATTGCGTGAACATAGTGGCTTGTATCACTTGCCTAAAATCATCTTTCCCTCTTTCCTCAAGGGCTGAAGTTCCCATATCTTCGATATCAAGTACAACGGTATTGGAATGGCAATACATACTATGTCTACGCACTAACTTAATATCTATTTCTTCTAACTTTGCTAAATAGTAGGTTGCTGCATACCCCTCTGATAATTTGTGAAGTTCTATAAAGCGTGATAGGTCTGTCCTGTGGATGTAGCCCGTAAAGCTAGCCCCATCGCCCTGACTACAAAACCCACTAAAGCAGATATCTTTAGGGCTTAAGATAGTAATTCCACGCTCTTCCATCTTATCCATAAATAGGCTGTATTCATCTTCCCACCAGTCGTAATCGACATTGAAATACCTATTCTTTTCAAGTAGTTCCTGTGTATCCATACTTATCTCCAACTTGGTTGTAGTGGTTGAATAGGTGCAATAGGTTGGATAGGCTGTGGATAACTTGGCATACTTGGTGTACTAGTTGAGCTACCAATGGGCATTCCGTATGAATCGTTTAGGAATGTGGTATTACCTGACTGTGTTGCTGATCCTGTGGGCATACCGTATTGGTTATTAAAGAATGTTGTATTACCTGATTGCGTTGCGCTACCTTGTGGCATCCCATATTGATCATTAAAGAATGTAGTGCGTGGTGCTTGTGCATACACAATGCCTGTTAGTAACATTGATAGTAGTAATGTTTTATACGTGTTCATGTTGGTAGCCTTTTAGTAAGTTGAATCGTTTCATCTATTAAGCATCTTGCTTCTTCAATTGCATCGTGTAAATGTCTAGTTCGGAATTCGTGTAGGCAGTCTTCATCTACTTGTACATATAGTTCCATTAAGCAGTTAAGCAGTTTCTTTTCTAGCTCAGTCATACCCATACGCCTTTTCTATTACGCTCTCTGCGTCAGTTGTGTTATTAAATATTCCAAGTGGAAAATACCCACTAACTTCCCCGTTGTTGCGCCTTACTATTAACGCTTCATATACATCTTGATCTCTATGTTCAATCCTTGCGTCTACTTTTCTAGTGCCACGGTTTTTAAATCCACATGATCCTCCTATGTAGTAAATCCATTCATGGTTAGTCATGCTGCCTCCATTCTGTTAGTTACTCTCCATGCTGTAAACTCATCTTCGAGATGCATAAAATTTATAAATTTCGCTCTTATGCTTACTTCCAAAGTCATAGCTTTTCTATGTTGCCTTGTCTCTTCTACTAACTTTAAGAGTTGCTTACCTGTAAGCCACTTACCTTCATGCCAAGTAAGCCCTCGTCTCTCCATATCCTCATTAGTCATACTTACTCCAGTCTATTTTTCTTGAGTCGTTTGTAGGCAGCATGATAGGTGATTCCTAGTTTGCTAGCTATTTGTGTCAGCGATTTACCGTTAACTATGATTGAATCTCTCATATTAGCCCTCTGTTCTTTACCTGTTGCCCACTTGCAATTACTTTTTGAATAGCCCTTGTTGTTGTCTACTCTATCGATACTCATGCCTTCTGGTCTTTCCCCCATATCTATTAAGAAGTTCTCGAACTTATCCCACCGCTCGCATACCGTAATACCTCTACCACCATAGTCTTTATATCGGGGGGTATTTGGGTTGTTACACCTATTACGCATAGCTTTCCATGTTCGATGGGTAGGTGTGCCAGCCATGCCGTGCTTAGTAGTTGATTCCCCCAGCACACTTTTTTTACGGCATCCACATGAAGTTGTGTTTCCACTTTTCAGGTGGTTGGTTACTGTTACGGACTCTCCACCACAGTCGCATATACTTCTCCACTTGCTACCCCCTAAGTACTCCTTAACTACTAACAAACCATACCGTTTACCACTAATATCTACCCATATGCCCATAACTAATCCATATCAAAGTGAATAACATCCCCATACGGGGGTACTTGGTCGCTACTTACACACCAGACTGTATTGAAGTTAGGAGCTTCTGTGTAACTATCGAACCCATCGGTTAGTGTAACACATACTAACGGATTTATACCGTTTTCTTCTAAGTATTTAAAGCCGTTCTCCATACAAGTGCCACCGCCTGAATAGAACTTGATCTCGATCTCTTCACCAGCATCAAATACCTCATACTTTTGTACTTGAGTATCGGTGTAAATAACGTGGACTTTCTCAGGTGTGCATTGCTCGACAATACGTTTCAGGTGTCCGTTGTAATGAGCGATCTCTTGCTTACTAATTGAACCGCTAATGTCTACTTGAATAGCTAACTCACCCATAGTAGGTACTTTGCCTGTTGATGGCATGTATACACCAGCCCCGATATGACGACGGTTAGGACGTGTCCATGTGTAATCAGACGCAGTTAAGCCAGTCATGTATTTCTCGAGGTGCTCATACCAAGGAATCTTGGAATTGATACGGTCGTTAACGAACTGGGCTAACTTACCTGGGAGCTTGCCACGCATCTTGGCAACTTGTGCAGCTTCTGCCAACTCAACTTTCATCTGACCTTCAGCCTCAGCCATCTCTGATTCAGTCATGGGACTACCTTCGATAATTACATCATCGCCCATACCATCACCATCCATATAGCTACCACCACCATTAGGCATATCAGGTAACTCGTCATAGATTTGCTCAGAGGTCTTATCTTTTGAGCCTTTCATATCAATACAGTTTGGGATACGCTGACCTACACCGCACTCATCTAACGTGTCGTTGATCCAAGCATCAGTCGCATAGTTCCACTTCTTATGGTCACGCTTGCCTTGGCGTAGTGCAGTCTGGTTAATGACGTGTCCGACTTCATGCGCTAAACCCCATACAATCTGCTGTACTGGTAAAGACTCAATGAATTCTTCGTTGTAATAAATAGTTCCACGATCCGATACCGCTAGGGTAGGGATATCATTACGAGCAACTAACTTACGCTTGTACAAAATCGAGGCGAAAAATGGCGCATCTAAGCCAATAGCTACTTTTGCTTTATCTAACTTCGTTGCTTGTCTCATGTGAATTTAACCTTTTGTATTAAGCCCATTGATTTCATAAATACTTGATCTCTTGCTATTTCATAGTTAGTAAATGCATTAAAACCATCCCCGCCTTCTAACCTATTAACTATCCGTAACATACGGATATTTTCTTTATGCTTTCTGCCTAGCTTGCGTCTTTGCTTGCTATTCACTATCTTTACCCTTTATGCGAATACCATCTTTGGTTAGTGATATGGTTGCGTTGCCTTCTGCTATTGCTTTAAAGCCCAACATACAAGCATCACATATATGTATTAGCTTAGTAGTTCTTCTTACGTAGTAGATAGTAGATAGGCTTGCTGTAATTGCCCATGCTAGGGCGAAACTTAGTGTGTTATCCATTAAAAGAATCCTTGCATTTGTTTAGCAATAGCATCTAACTTACTTGCTGCTTGCATACGTACTACTGGTGATTCACGCAATACATCTTTGTGCTGGTTGTAAATCGTGAATGATTGTGACAGGTGATTGATAACTTGATTGAGTTCTTGGTTGTCGTCAATGTTCAACTTACGTGCCATCTCTAAGCCTTCGACCACATTAGTAATTGCTGTATCACGAAAGATCGCACCCTCCGTACCAATTGGCTTATTTAACTTATCTACTAAATGTGTTAGTGGTTCAAGCATGCGCTTAATGTTATCTGCACGGGCTAATTGCTCAGCTTCCTTAACAGCATTAGATAGAGCTTGCTTGTCACTATCACTTACATCGAATAAGAAGTGTGATGAATCAGGAAGGGGGGTAAACCGTAGATCAAATCCCATCTTCTCTCTAAACTCTTCAGCCGTTGGGTAGTCCTTAACTGACGCACGACTAGGCTTAGTAGGATCAGCGTTACGCTGACGAGTAGCAATATCAAGCTGTACATATGTATCGTAGTTAGGCATGTGCTTATTAAGTAGCTCATCCACTGAGCTTATCAAGTCACGCATCATCTTCGAGTACTCCATGTAATACCCATTCGGAAGCATCCTTGGGCCCTTATCTACATAAGGTATGGTGTTAGTTTTGTGTGTTGTATACACAAGAGAAGCCCGAGACATGATTTGATTAACAGGGTTACTGGTATCACGAAACAACTTACTACTAACGATCAAGCTACCATCGCCCATCTCTTGCTGGATAACCGCTTCCGCAAAGGTGTCACGTTTGGTTAGGTTAGCCCGTCGTACTGTTAGCTTAACTAACATAGCCTTAGCATTGAGTGGTGTTACTTGTGGTGTGTTCATATTAATGTGCTTTCTTAATTGCAATTTGGATTTTTCCTCCTGAACTTACTAACTCCTTTGCATGTTCAATACGCTTAACAAACTCATTACTATCCATCAGCTTTTTAACTGCTTTCTTTAGTTCTTTTGTGTCACATGCACTAGCTATGTATAGGTTCTTAGCGTTCGCTGAAAGATTTTCATTTGGGTAGTGCCATTTAAAATATCCGTGGTCAACACCGTGCTCTAGCCTGTAGATAACTCTTTGCGCTTTATATAGATCATTTAAGTGGTTGTATATCTCTTCATTAACCCCGTTAAATTCGATAGTTTTAAAGTCATAGTAGTTACTAGACTTAAACTTACTTAATCCATCAGGGATTATGATCTTAGGTACACCTACATATTCGATCACTTTGTTATATGCTTCTGCAGCTTGTCCACCTCTAAATGGTGTACTACCAATATCAATCCATTTAATTACACGGTTCTTGCTGATCTTGCTTAGCTTGCCTAAGTCCCATGTAACGGTTGTATCTGTAATACAGTTATGTTTCATTACTCGGTAGAAATCCCAGTAGTCGTTAACTACTACTTGCGCTTGTTGTGGTTGCATTTATATTTCCTCCATTCGTTTGATAGTCTTAGCTACTCTTGCTGACATAGAGCGATAGACTTGTTCTTCAACACGTTTTTTCATGAGTTCAAAGTCAGCTAAGATTTCTCTAATTACTTTCTCGCCTTCTTCAAGCATGATTTCTCTGAGCTTCTTACTCATCTCATGTTCAAAGTGATAGCCTTTCCATTCGTCTCTAACTGACTTAATCATTTCTGATTTAAGCACATGGGCTACAGCATTGTTTAGGTTAGTCATAACCTCTTGCTGGTTAAGTGTTACCTTAATGTCTAGGTTCTCTTCGCTCATTTAGATTACCAATCCAGAGTTAGATACTGCCCATTTAACGAACGCTTTAGTCTGCTTGATCTCAGGCTTAAGACGCATCGCATCTGATACGCACATTACTGAGAACTCAGGGGGCATACGATCAATGAACTCAATTACTCGGTCAAAGTTATCTTTATCAATACGGTTGGCAATAGCACCAGTAAGCGCATACAACACATCCATCTTGGTAGGTACTTCAGCCTTGCTTGGGTGCATCATCAACTCATCTAAGTTAGGTAAGTTCTGATAGATCTGACGGAACGCTACGAACTCAGCGGCAGCACCTTCACCCACATCACCAGCTACATTGGCAAAGTACAAATCACTACGCAAGTTAGTAGGGATCTTAGACACCCGCTCCCAAGCTCTAGGAGTAGGAGATACTCTTGCATTAGGGTCAAACGCTGAGATCAAAGACTCACGGAATCGTAAGAACTGAATCTGCACTAAGTCCATGCCGTTGGTAAGCCAGTAATCTACAAAGTCATTGGTGTTTACATCAAAGTCTAAGATACGCATACGATTAGCTAACTTAGTGCTTAAGCGATTAGCGCCTGACTTATCTTCGGTACGATTACCAGAGGCAATAATGTAGGTGTCTTGTGATAGGTGAAGGTTGCCTACACTTCCGTCATAGATCAATCCGCATAAGGCGTTCTGCATTGAGGCAATACAGTCAGTAATCTCTTCAATGATTAACAGGTTACGACCCGACTCTAATACGGCTAAGTCATCTGGCTTGATCCACTTCGTAGTTTCTCCGTTGTTATTCGGTGTGCCAAGCAAATCAACAGGGTCACGGAGTGAGGCATTGAACTCGACTACATTATCAAATCCCATATCCTTTCCTATCTTACGGGCGAGGGCAGACTTACCTCCGCCTGGTGCACCAAGTAACATAAACGGTACTTTATGGCCTGATTCAAATTGCGCTTTAATACTAATTTCAAGGTCTGAGAATTTCATGGGGGTTCCTATTGGGTTATGCTGCTAATCTTTGTTCTACTAATCCTGTTAATCCAACCAAGCTGATACGGTTAAGCATTTTTGTGTCAAACCATGTATCAACCCCATGGGGTTTAGCTATTGATTGGTGCTTACTTGTTGTCCTACTAAACTTATCCTTATTGCCGTACCACTCGCCTGTCTTGTAGTCATAGACATACATTGGGAAGTGATGCCCATACGAATAAACTGTGTAGGTATGCGCTTTGTGATCTTCAATAGTCTTAGCAAACATCGTTTCGTTAACGGTGTCAAAGTTCTCCTTACGCATTACATAGCTACGTGCTTCGTTGTTAGTGATTTTTGCCATACAAGTCCTTCATTTGGGGGTGCTAGTTAGACTGTTAGTTCTTGTTGCTCTACATCTACTGCATATCCATACTCTTTAATCATCTTTATATTTGCGGCTGTTAGTGTGGTTTGGTGGGCTATCCTTGCGAATAACTTAGCCATCTCACACACGGGGTAGTACTTATCTTCGCCATACACATTCTTAATTCTTACGGTAATCATTGGCATGGTTTAACCTCCATTAGTAACGGCTTATCTCTTATCCATCCATACTTCGGGTTTACTTGCGGTTTTACTTCAATACCTTGTGAGCGTAGGGCGTCGTCTATATAGTTATAGAAACACTGTTTACCGTACTGCTCGGACATTCTCAAGATTGCATCTATAAACTCTTTGGTGTGCGCTAGCTTTTTAAATTCTGGTGTTTTACCTAGCTTCACCCATTCAATTAGCGTTGCTTTATCTGCTTCAGTTAGTTCCATGGGTGCGTTCTATGACAGGTGATTGAAATGTATCGGTCTGTAATACCAAGGCTTCGCTTAATAACTCCAAGCACGTTGCCTTATCGTCTTTCTCCAGTAGTGCATAGAACGCTGACTCGGTTAGTACATTGATACGGTGCTCACGTGACTGGAAGTATTCATCCCATATATCAGGTGCATACTCGGGGTAGTTAGGCTCTAGTAACTCATCCTGCCAAAACTCTTCTTTCTGTAGTGCATTAGTCCTACTCATATAGTTCTCCTTTGAACTCTTTACCTTCATATAGATAGAGTGCTTCGCTTAGTGATAGCCTCGCCCTAGCTCTGGATACCTCGTCATCTACATCATTAAGTGCAAAGAACGTATCTAACATACATACATGGATGCGATGGGCTAAGGCTTGGGGTGAGTCTAGGTATTCATACGTTGGGTTATTAAGTGTTGCTATGCTCCATGTGTTTGGGTTATCTAGTTGTGGCTTAGGTTCGATGGGTTTAACTACTAAGGTTCTGGTTCTGTGGTCTGGTTTCATTAGGTCTTTCCTACTAGTTAGCCTCGCTATAAGTTCTTGGTACATGATCGATTGCTGTTGCTCCGCACTCATGAGTTCCCACATAACTTGGCTAACTGTGTGAGGTTTGTTATTCGACACAGCGCTCTACCTCGCTCAATGATTCTCTCCAATGGGCTACATACCCAGCGATATAGATTTCTTCATGCTCTGTGTTATCGCTATCAAAGTCTGAATCGATATAAGACTTACGGGCGTTTTCAGTTGTTTCTATATAGGCAACTAGTTTCTCGTTCTTAGTCATGAGTTACTCCGTTATTAAGTGTTCAGGGTATTTATGGTTAAAACAGGCATTACATAATGGCTTCATCTTGGCTTTGTTGAAGGTTTCTACCATTAACTTACTAACTAAACCACCTACACATTCGGTGCAGAAATATTGGTGGGACTGATGTAATGGGGTATTAACTCGGGCATTATGTTTGGCATTAACTTGGGCTTTCATATATTCACCCCGATATATATCCCCATAAATAGAACTGCGGTCAAACCTACCCATACTGCCAACTGATTTCGGGTTGCTATCCATTCCTCGTTACGTAGTTGTGTGTATGAAATGCTATGTTTGTTAGTCATCTTCTCACCTTGTTAGTAAGTTAATTGTATGTATGTTAGTAGGTACTCGATAGTGGGGTAAACCCTAATCATCAAGTTCATTGCGTGGTCAATCGTGACAGGTGCCCTAAAAAAAGAGTTACCTGATGGTGAAGTTATTGCGTGGATGGGGTAATTATTGAAATGTAGTGGTGCAATTATTGAATGAGGGGGAAATGCTCAATTATTACAAATCGCCCTGTGAGGCATGATGGATAAGGCTATGTCGTGAACGTGTGTATACAATAATTGAATTATTGAGTTTTTCGAAAGGGTATCCCCATATCTGAGAATTCGTGGAAGTCCCAAGTGCAAGCAAAAACACCACGCAATAACTCAACACGTCTCACACGTAACATATACATTTACATCAATTATTCAATAATTCAATTATTACAACCCGCTAGGCCTTATGGAATAAGGAAAGTGCATTTATTGTGGAATAATATGACCCCTAAAACCTCAATTATTGCAAAGTGGGGCTAAATCCTAGTCCTGATCCCAAAAGTACGAGCATGGTCATAGATACAATCCGAGTTGGTAGTCTTGGAGCTTGGCGGTCTTGATGGATGCACTCGACCAATATCACCCACTAAATAATGCAATGGATATAATCCACTAAATGTACCCATGGGAACACGACGCACGACATTAACTTTAGGTTTAAATATAATATGCTGATAATCATTAATAGCCTTGATTATCTCTCGCATTATTAACTGCTCATTATTCATATAATAATCTCATTATTAAGTTATTAAATGGGGGAGATAATATTATCTCCCCTCGGCACACGACATAATCCGATTATTAGATTATTGAATGGACTTAGCGATATCCTGCACAACACTCACCAAGCTAATGACGTTATTTAATAAAACACGCTTGCTTGATGGCTTGACAATCTGCTCGCCAGTCTTTTTACTTACGGTTATGGTGTAGCCACGACCTCTTGATAACTCAAGGTCTAAGAGTTTGTCGTTATAACGATCATTCAGTGATTCGAATGAGGCACGGTTAGGAATTGAGAGCGATTCGCCTGTAAGGGCAGAAATAGCTTGGGCTAAAGGGTTGTAGTTACCTTGACGGGCTTGAGTGGCGATTTCAACTGCGCCTTGCTCACGCAAACCTTGACGGCAAGCCACACCAACCTTACCCGATGTTGAAGCCAAAAAGGTGCGAGCCTGTGGTGATGCAGTAGGCAAAACACTTAATTTGCGCTCCGTTACAGTTTTACCTACAACGATGACTTGTGCAGATGCAAAAGAAACTTCATTTTCAGCGATGTAATTAGCTAATGTTTTCATGATTCAATACCTTATAGTTAAGAGGAGGTTGAAAATCCCTTGTCTAAACCGAGCATATAAAACTAGCTTAGTAAAGAATCTTCATGCCTCCCCCTAGTGCCATAGGGGGGTTTACAAATTGTTAAAGAGGAGGGTTTGAGATCCGATAGCTTGGTACTTCTCATCCGCCCGATCAGCACCATTAGTGTGATGTTGCAGTGAAACTAGCTAACAGAAATAATGCAACCCTGTATAAACTAAGCCCTGAGACCGCCAAGTAAGGAGGGTACAGGGGGTGGCGCTAGACTGGTATGCGTGGGGGGTGGCTTTACGTATTGGCAATAGTGCGATTCCTATTTTTTAGGTACATACACACGTTCTATATACGCATACTCACCTTAAAATACCAAACACATGCTAACATGTTAGTATGTATAAAACATGCTCTAGGTGTAAAACACCAAAACTAACTATAGAATTCTCTAAGCAAAAAGACACAAAAGACGGGCTTAGATCTGATTGTAGGCAATGTAAAGCTTTAAAAGCGAAGCAGTATAAAGTGTTAAACCCTGACAAAATTAGAGAGACAAAACGCAAATGGAAACGAGCTAACCCAGATAAAGTGGCAGCCTCAAAGAGAAGATATATCGAAAAGAACCCAGACAAACAGGCTGCGCAGAGAAAGACCCGTAAATGCGCAGAGCTAAAACGAACCCCACCGTGGTTAACAGAGCAGCATAAAAAAGAAATTAGAGTAGTTTATAGAAAGGCAAAAGAAGAACAACAGGCAACTGGCGTTGAGTACCACGTGGACCACATAGTGCCTTTAAGAGGTAAAACGGTTTGTGGCCTTCATGTCCCCTGGAACCTTCAAGTTATCCCAGCTAAAGAAAATATTAAGAAGAGTAATAACTGGCATGCGTAGGGTAGACATACAGGTTGTTCGCAAAACTACCAAAAAACCGGAAGATTTCATACCGGAGTAATTCGTACCTAAAAATATTAGGGTAACTACTAACAAACTGCATAGAAACAAGCTAACATAGCGGCATGCAAGTCGTTATCAAACGAGTGAACCCACTCAATCCCGTAATAGCGCAAGCTCTAAAAAAGCTGCAGAAAAGCTGTCTGCCTTGCGATACCGTGTATGACGTAGCAGAAGGTTGGTGGTGGATTGGGTATTACAACGACATGCCCGTGGCGTTTGCAGGATTAGTTAAATCATCGCAGTGGCATGGCACCGGATATCTTTGTCGAGCGGGAGTATTAAGAGTCTGCCAAGGACATGGAGTACAAAAGAAACTTATTAAAGCAAGAATGCAGTATGCAAAGAAGTTGGACTTTACTCACGTAGTAACTGATACACGAGATAACCCCGCAAGCGCAAATAGCTTGATTTCATGCGGCATGAAAATGTATGACCCTAGAAGCCCCTGGGCATATAAAGAGTCGTGTTACTGGATCAAAAAGCTCTAATGCCGTATAAAGATCCAGAAAAACGTAAGAGCTACCTAAAGATAAAATCAGCAGAGCATTACGAAGCAAACAAAGAGCGCATAAAGCTTAAGACAGCAGCGACTAAAAAGGCAGGACGAGCGAAATGGGCGGAGTTCAAAACCGGACTACACTGCTGGAAATGTAAACAATGCCACCCAGCCACCTTGGATTTTCATCATGTTAACCCCCAAGAAAAAGAGTACAACGTTCATATGTTGATAAGTAGTGGGATGTTTACAAAAGCATATGAAGAGATCAAGAAATGTGTAGTACTTTGTGCAAATTGCCACCGAATACACCACTACGATGAGCGTATGGAGCTCAAAAAAGCGAAGAAACGTAAAAAAAGCCCTTGATTCTGTTGTAAAACATGCTAACATGTGTCGAATCAACACACAAAGGAGCTAACATGGCTGTGAATTTGAAGAAGATTTTTGCTGGTAAAGAGAGCAAAAAAGAAGAAAAAACAGAGTTAAAAGTAGGCAAAAAGGCTTATTTAAAGGGTGAGAAAGCTGAAGGCGAGAAAAGCCCTAAGTTCCCAGCTCCTAAAGGCAAAAAATGCTAAAGAAACTTGTAGGGCTTTTTAAAGCAACTCCTGTAGGCGTAGTTAAGCCTTCTATTCCAGCATTAGCCCCAGCACCTGCTACACCAAAGGTTGAAGTTAAACGCAAACCTGCAGTGAAAAAAGCAGTTGTAAAGAAACCCGCAGTAAAAACCACAAAACGTAAATAAGGAAAACACATGGCTTTGAAATTAGACCTCGATATCGCAGAAGTACAAGGCGTTGTTAATGCATTAGCTACCCAACCTATGGGCCAAGTTGAAGCATTGGTAAACAAGATCCGTGCACAAGTAACCCCACAATTGGAAGCGCAACAAGCTGCAGAAAAAGCTGCTGCAGAAGCTGCTCCAGTAGAAGTAGTAGCCGAGTAATGAGTACTCCAATGAAACGGCATAATTTCTTTTTGCCAGATCGCATTTGGGAAGGGTTACAACACCAAGCTATGGCTAAGCAAATGACCATTAGTGAAGTGATTCGTCAAATGCTGACTAAGAGCTTAGATCTTGATGTCAAGAAGTGAAGACGAAGTAGAGTACCTGCCTCAAAGACTGGCAGTGCCGCTCGATATCCCCGCAGAAATGGTGCTTGCAATGGCCACGGGGATGGAGGAGCCTAAAGAAATAGCATCACGTTATGGGTTTGAAGGGCCGAAGTGGGAGCAGCTATCCACATGGAAGCCATTTTTAGACGCTGTAGCGAAGCAAAGAGCAGAGTTCGAGGCATCGGGTTACACATTCCGTACGAAGGTCAGAGCACTCACTGAGGACCTCTATGACGATGTTTATCGCATAGCCAAAAGTAATGACTCGACACTGATGCAAAAGCTGGAAGTATTGAAGTTCGGAGCAAAGCTTGGAGATATGGAACCTAAGCCCCAAGTACAAGCGAATGTAGCAGGGCAGGGCTTTTCAGTAACGATTAACTTAGGCACTCATGGCGATTTGTCGAAAAAATCGCAAACAATCGACACACTGGCAAAACATGTCGATGACGTAAAGATGATCGAAGAAGTTAAACCTAAAGCAAAAAAGAAAAAGGTTGCTGATGAATAATACTTACCTATGAGTGCACTTACGTATACTCCGCCTAAGTCAGTTGAGCCATACCTTACCTCAGAGAGCTTTGTATCTTTAATCGTTGGGCCAGTTGGTAGTACCAAGACCACGGCATCTATTATTAAGATTGCGTACCACGCTAGCCGTATGGCACCTTGTAAAGATGGTATCCGCAGGTCAAGAGCGATCTGGGTACGTAATACGAAAGAGCAGTTACGAGATACAAGTATTCCCGACTTCTTGCGCTGGTATCCCGATGGTGAAGCTGGAGCCTATGCAAAGACTAATTACACTTTTTCTATGAGGTTTGGCGATGTCGAATGTGATGTGTTGTTTCGTGGTTTGGACGATGCTAACGATACTCGTCGGCTTTTATCTCTACAAGCATCTTTTGGCATCTTGGATGAATTTCGAGAGATCTCCCCAGACATCTTCAATGCACTTCAAGGCCGTTTGGGTCGCTATCCGTCTAAGCTTGATAACACTGTGGGTTGTGTCACTGATGATGGTCTATCCAATGCTCATATCTGGGGAGCAACAAACCCTCCCGACATGGACACCTGGTGGGAAAAGTATTTATCTGAGCCACCAAAAAATGCCGAGATCTTTTTCCAGCCATCAGGCTTAAGTGCTGAAGCAGACTGGGTAGACTTTTTACCTGATGATTACTACGCTAACTTAGCAGAAGGCAAAACTGAAGACTGGGTAGACGTATATATCAATGCGAAGTTTGGTAAATCCCTAAGCGGCCAACCAGTATTCCGTGCATTTAATAGCGATAGCCATGTAGCAAAAGGCCCATTAAATTACATTAAAGCTTCTACATATCCATTAATTTTAGGTATGGACTTTGGATTAACACCAGCTTGCACCATTAGCCAAGTAGACCCAATGGGAAGATTTCTTACCTATTCTTGTTTAACTTCAGAAGGTATGGGTACTTTACGTTTTGTGCGTGAGAAATTAAAGCCATTATTAACCAACAAGTTCCCAGGCATGAATATGATTGTGATTGGCGACCCTGCAGGTAGCCAGAGAGCTCAGACAGATGAGCGCAGCGTATTCGATATCCTAAAACAAGAAGGCTTTAGAGTTATCCCCGCTAAAACCAACAGCATTGTGGCACGTATTAGTGCAGTCGATAAGCTGTTAACACGTTCTGTAGATGGCAAACCAGCGTTGCTAATTGATCCTAGCTGCCGAGAATTAATTAATGCACTACGAGGCGGGTATCGCTACAAGATTAAATCGAACGGGGAAACGGATGAAAAACCGGAAAAGAACTCCTATTCTCATATTGCTGATGCTTTTCAGTATGCATGCCTTCATGCGGATGGCAACCTTAGTGGGGATACGTTAGTAACTAAAGCTAAAGAAATCCAGAAGAGTGCTTTCATTTGGGCTTGACGTGTTAGTATGTAAGAGGTATATTCGAAATTATTAGGCTAAGATAACCACTATGCAGAAAGCACTAAATATTACTGGCGCAAATGCACCTGGTGTCACCTCGGTAGGCGGTATCGTGCCTATTAAGTCCATAAAACACATGCTTGAAGAAGAAAAAGCTGCCGCACTTGCAGCTAATAACGAGCCTGTAGTACAGCGTTTAGTAGGCCATATAAAAGAACTATGGACTTCCGCTAGGACTGCTAAAGAGTCGACAGCAGAGCAAAAGATGCTCAAATCCGTTAGACAACGTCGGGGTCAGTATGAACCAGATAAGCTGGCGCAATTAACTCAGCAGGGTAGTACAACAATCTACATGATGCTTACCAGCAATAAATGCCGTGCGGCATCTAGCTGGCTTCGTGATGTATTGGTAACTACTTCTGGCGATAAACCTTGGACAATTCAGCCTGGGCCAGTTCCAGATATGCCCCCAGATATGCTGCAAGAGTTGATGCAGAAAGCCCAGATCCAGATCCAACAAACATTGATGCAAGGGCAAAACCCTAGCCAACAAGAAGTACGTCAAATGCTCCTTGATCTAAAAGACGAGGCTAATAGCCACATACGAGATATTGCAATCCAAGATTGCGAGCGTATGGAAAAGAAAATGCAGCAACAGCTCATTGAAGGTAACTGGGTTCAATCATTTGCAGACTTCTTAGACGATATCGTTACTTTCCCATCAGCAGTTATGAAGGGACCTGTAGTACGCAAGAAACCTAAGATGCATTGGATTCCTGACAAAAGTGGTCACTATGCTTTAGACCTACAAGATACCTATTGTCTAGAGTGGGAGCGTGTTGACCCATTTAATATGTACCCAGCACCCGATGCTTCAAATATTAACGATGGCTATTTAATTGAACGTCATAAACTCCAACGTGCTGACTTAGTTGCGCTTCTTGATGTAGAAGGCTATAGCAATTTAGCTATTAGACAAGTGCTGAATGAATACGGAAAAGGTGGATTGCGTGACTGGATCTATGTTGACGTATCTAAAGCAGCTGCTGAAGGTAAATCGACTATTGGTACGGCTACAAACCCATCAGAGCTCATTGATGCGCTTCAGTACTGGGGAAATATCCAAGGTAAGTTACTCCGTGAATGGGGCATGACTGAAGATGAAGTGCCAGATGAATTAGCAGAGTATCCGATTGAAGCTTGGCTTATTGGTCGTTGGATTATCAAAGCGGTTATCAACCCAGATCCATTAGGACGCAAGCCCTACTTCAAAGCGTCATATGAAGAGGTTCCAGGGGCCTTTTGGGGCAATTCTGTAGCAGATCTATGCCGAGATACCCAAGACGTTTGTAACGCCGCAGCTCGCTCCCTAGTTAATAACATGGGGTTAGCTTCAGGGCCGCAGGTTGTATACAACATTGATCGACTTCCTCCTGGTGAAAACATCACTCAGATTTTCCCTTGGAAAATTTGGCAAGTCACCTCCGACCCAATGAATGGTGGAGGCAAACCCATCGACTTTTTCCAACCAAGCTCACAAGCACCAGAGCTCATGGCGGTATATGAAAAGTTTGCAACACTCGCAGATGAATACACAGGTATCCCACGCTACATGACTGGGGATAGTCCTACAGGCGGTGCAGGGCGCACAGCTTCAGGTATGTCGATGTTGATGAGCAATGCAGGTAAAGCTATTAAACAGGTTATCTCGAACATTGATGAAAAAGTTATTGAGCCTGTAATTGATCGCTTGTATTACTACAACATGCGTTATTCAGATGACACGGATCTTAAAGGTGATATTAGTGTTGTTGCTCGTGGAGCAGAGTCTCTAATTGAGAAAGAAAGTGCTGCACAGAAACAAGGTCAGTTCTTACAACTTGCGTTGTCTAACCCAATCGCCCAAGATATTGTTGGTAAAGAAGGTATTGCAGTATTAATGCGTGAAGCAGCTAAGACTCTTGACCTTAATGAGGACGATATTGTTCCGCCTTTAGCAGTACTTAAGCAGAGATGGGCAGCAGCGCAAGAAGCTCAAGCAGCACAGCAACAACAAGAAGCTCAGATAGCTATGCAACAAAAGACTGGACAAGCACAAGCAGGAGGTTCGCCAACTGCACCACCAGGTCCAGGACAGCAATTGCAAAATGGAGCACCTGTAACAAATAATTTTCAACAAAGACCTAACGGTTGACAAGTTACTAACAGAGTGTTAAAAAGTAATTATGTTAGTATGTACCCTATATAAAGGAGCCCAAAATGGCTGAGATTTTTAGTACTTTAAAGCGTGGCGGTAAAGAAATTGCCGTAGAAACAGCAAAAACTGATGGTATGTGTAAAGGCAGCACTAACGGTGGTGGTTCAAAAGTATTTGGTGAACTCAAGCGTAGTGGTAAAGAAATTGCTGTTGAATCTGCAAAAACTACAGGCTTGTGCAAGTAATTGGCACAGTTTGATGAAAGAGTAGCACGTTGTTTTGGCAACTTAAGAGCAACAGAATTTACACCGCTTTTGGAATATTTAAAAGCTGAGCGTCAAGCGGCTTTGGAGTTGTTAATAAAAGTAATAGATGTAGAACAAATTTATCGGCTACAAGGCAGGGTCGTAGCTTTAGGAGAAATTCTCCAAAAAGTTGAAGGTGCAGATGCATTAATTGCCAAATTAAAGCGCTAACTGTAAAGAAAGTTAGTCATTTTTGAAGTTAACAAAGTAGCAGACCGTATCGAACAGAGCAGACCGTAAAGTCGGCGCAATGAACGTAGTCGGCGCGAAGGAGATAGGAATATGGCATTGCCAAAGGCTGTACAGCAACAAGCAGAAGAAGCAGATCGTATTGCAGCAGGACTACAAGGTGAAGAGCCTGGTAAACAACCAGAGACTAGCACCGAATCCCAATCAATTGATCCAGTACCCCAGGCAAATGAAGTAATTCCAAATGAGCCTCAACAGGTTAACCAGATTCCAGAAGAGACATGGGAAAGAAAATACCACGTGCTCCAAGGAAAGTTTGAAGCAGAAGTTCCAAGATTGCATGCAGATTTGCGGGAGATGAAAGCGCAACAACAGCAGTTCCTAACAGAACAAGCATCCTTAAGAGCTAAAGCAGAACAACGACAACCGGAACCCGTTAAGTCTCTAGTCACTGAACAAGACAAAGAAGCATTCGGAAGTGATTTATTGGATCTTATTGATCGAGCAACTGAATCTAAAGTGCAAACATTTAGACAACGTGAAGCAGAGTTAGTAAGTCAGATAGATAGGATTAATGAGCAATTAGGAAGTGTTTCCAGTCGTCAGGGTGTATCCGATCAGGATAGATTTTTGATGAGTCTAGGACAACGAGTACCTGAGTGGGAGCAGTTAAATACTGACCCTGCATTTTTACAGTGGCTTGGTGAAGTAGATGCAGTTTATGGAATTCCCCGCCAAATGGCTCTAACTAGTGCAGCAGAAGCTTTTGATTCCAATCGTGTAGCCACGATTTTCAATGCTTACAAAGCAACGTTAGCTCCTACCTCTCAACAAAATAAACCAAAACCAAGTGAACAACTTCAGAGTCAAGTAACGCCGACACGCTCTAGGGCTCAAGCGACAACGACTGCTACTGAATCAAGTTTCAAACTCTGGAGTAATTCAGATGTCGAAAGATTTTATTCAGATAAGCGACGTGGGTTTCTAAGCACAGAAGAAGCGGCACGTATTGAGCAGGAAATCCAATCCGCTATCTCTGAAGGAAGAGTTCGATAACTCTCTAAATGGGGTAGCGACTAATTAGTAACAAGGCATCTCAAAAGGAAATAATATGTCTACAATTACCGCAGCAGCAACCTACCCCATTAACTCTGGTGGTTTTAATTCACCAGCTGGCCAAACAGCATACTCAGGTACTGCTTACTCTGGTTCGTTTATCCCAGCTCTCTGGTCTGGTAAATTGGCTGAGAAGTTCTACGCATCTACAGTATTTGGCGAAATCGCTAACACTGATTGGCAAGGCGACATCTCTGGTATTGGTGATACAGTAATTATCAATACAATCCCAACCATCACTATTAACAACTACTCTGTTGGTCAAAACTTGGCTTACGAAGTACCAGCTCCATCTACACTTACTTTGACAATCAACAAAGGTAAGTATTTCGGTGTGAACGTTAATAACTTGCTCGAATTGCAAGCTAAGCCAAAATTGATGGATGTATTCACCAATGACGCTGCAATGCAAATGAAGATCAAGATTGACCAAGATGTATTGCTTAGCACTTTCAACGGTGGCGCAGCTACTAACCAAGGCGCAACAGCAGGTAAGATCTCTGGTGGCTATAACCTCGGTACAGATGCAACTCCTGTTACCTTGACAGCTTCTAACATCCTTTCAAACATCACTGCATTGTCTTCAGTATTAGACGAAGCAAACGTTCCTGAAACAGATCGTTGGTTAATTATCACTCCTACAGAGCGTCAAATCTTGATGCAATCTAACTTGGCACAAGCTCAGTTCATGGGCGACGGTACAAGCGTATTGCGTAACGGCAAAATTGGTTCTATTGACCGCTTCACTGTTTATGTAAGTAACTTAACACCACGTGCAGCTGCTAACGTTTCATGGACTGGCGGAGTTAATACTTCTGCTAAGCGTCATGCAATTATGGCTGGCCATAAGTCTGGTATCACATTTGCTTCACAAATCGCTAAGGTTGAAAGCCTCCAGAATCCTAATGACTTCGGTACATTGGTTCGTGGCTTAAACGTATACGGATGTGCAGTAGCTCAGCCAGATGCAGTAGCTCTCTTAGTAGCAGCAGGTTAATTGGTAGGGTGGGGTAAAACCCACCCATCCTATCTATAGGAGAACAAAATGGCTTTAATTGATGACTTAGTTTCAAGCGGTATGTCGCTTCCACAAGCGCAAGCCGTTATTGATGAAGACACTAATGGCGATAACACTAATGGTTTAGTAACAGCTGGGTTTTCAGTAACTCAAGCTCAAGCTATTCATGCGTATGACGTTAATAAAACAGCAGCAAATTTGGATGTAATGGTTCAGCAAGGCATTTGGGCTACTACAGCTATGCCAGCTATTGATGCTGAACTAGATGTAACACCTTAATAAGCAGGGCTTCGGCCCTTGCTTTGACTATTGGAATATATGGGCACACTTACTGCAGCGTCGATTATTAATAAAGCAGTTATTCAACTGAATGACCTTAGTGCTGTCCGCTGGACTCGTGCAGAATTACTCACATGGCTAAGTGATGCCCAAAGGGTAATGATTTTAGCCGCTCCAAGTACTGGGGCAACAACAGGTATGGTAACAACAGTACCCGGGATTAAACAAACTATCCCTATGGATGGCTGGCTTTTAATAAGAGCTAATCGCAATATGGGTTCTTCTGGAACTTCATCAGGACGTGTATTGCAATTGGTTCAGGAAGAAGAACTTACAAAAAATAACCCAACTTGGTCTAGCGATACAGCAACAGGTTCAGCAGTAGCATATTCATATGCACCAATACTTAAAAATGTATTCTGGGTATATCCCCCTGCGGACGCTTCAGGCAACAAGATCGAAGTTGTGTATTCACAAACCCCAACTGAGTTAACTACAGAGTCCTCTGTAATCACAGTATTAGACGTTTATGAGCCAGCGTTGCTTGATTACGTTATGTATAAAGCATGCTCAAAAGATGCAGAATATGCTGCTGGATTACAACTTGCTGCTGGTTACTTAAGTACCTTCAATGCCATGTTGGGGATAATCGATAAGGAAGCCGCATAATGTCAGTATTAGCCTCCACCATAATTAATAAGGCAGCTAAGTTACTTACTGACCAAAACAATATTAAATGGCCACGTTCAGAGTTACTTGGGTATCTCAATGATGGGCAACGCCAGATTATATTAATCGCCCCTAATTCTTCAAATGCAACAACAGTAGTGCAACTAATTCCAGGTAGTAGACAAACTATACCTATTGATGGTTGGGTACTACTTGATGTATATAGGAATATGGGTATTACAGGTACTGCTCCAGGACGAGCGATTCGCATTACTTCTAAAGAAGCTATGGATAGTTTTAATCCAGGCTGGCACTACGATAGCGCAACTTCAGTAGCAAAAAGCTATATGTACGATATTCAAGACCAAACTGCATTTTGGGTTTATCCCCCTAATACAGGTACTGGGTATATCCAACTTAACTATGCAAAAGTCCCAACAGACTTAACTAGTGAAACCCAATCAATTTCTGTTAATGATATTTTGCAGACAACAATTCTTGATTACATTTTGTTCAGAGCATTTAGCAAAGAAGTAGGTGATCCTGCTGCATTACAAGTGGCTCAAGGATATTGGAGTTCATTCTCAGCAGCTCTTGGAGCAAAAGAAAAAGCAGAGTCGGATAATTCTCCTAATCTCTCACTGACTCCATCTCGTAATACTACACAACCTGGAGCTGAGTCATGAGCACCGTATCCTATGATGTCTTTCTACCAGAGGTAATGCAGTACTGCCCTGATGTTCCAGAATTACTAGCTACAAATGCTATTAAGCAAGCTTGTATAGAGTTCTGTGAAAAAACACGTTATTGGCAAGTAGACCTTGACCCTCAGATGGTATATGCAGGGCAATCATCTTGCAGTATTGACACACCCTCAGGGACTAAATTAGTTAGCGTTATTGAAGCATGGTTTAACGGAGTTTTACTTATCCCTAAAAGTACTGAAGAGCTTACAAGAATGTATAGGTTTACTGACTGGAGAGCATTAGTTTCTAGCCCTCTATACATAACTCAGATTATCCCAAGCGAAATCATGCTAGTACCTGCTCCGCTAGTAAATAACTCCTCAGGACTTACTATGCGAGTTGCGCTAGCCCCAACTAGAGCATCAACTGGGGTTGACCAAGACATTTATGAGTCTTACCTAGAGTACATTTCCTATGGAGCTAGAGCTCGTCTCTATGGCACTCCAAAACAACCTTATTTTGATAAGCCCTCATCAATTGAATATGAACGTAAGTTCCTTGAGGCTATTTCATCTGTAAGAACGAATATTAATAAAGGCTTGTCCCGTTCTGCGGTACAGGTTGAATTTGCGAGGTTTGTATGAGCGATAAAATTTTACTAGTCCAAGGGGATACTAAGCCGTTAATCGTGATTAGCCTGACTGATACTGCAACAGGTGACCCAATTGATATTAGTGCGGCAACAGTACTATTGAAGTTTCGTGCAGTTGGTACAACTACGATCTTGGCAACATCTATTGCTATTAAGTTAGCGGGAATTGTTCTTGACGATGGAACAATTAACTCTACAGCCCCATATAACGTCCCTGGCAAAGGCGGACGTGCTCAGTTTCCTTGGGCAGTTGGAGATTTAAACCAACCAGCAGGTAACTATGAAGGTGAAATTGTCGTTGACTACAGCGATGGAACTATCCAAACTGTATATGACGTACTGAAATTCCAGATCCGTCAGGAATTCTAAATGGCCGTTGGCTCAGGCGCTATTTCAAGCGGAATTGCTGCATCGGTATACATCGAAGTACCAGTAGCAAACGCAGAACATAATGAGTTTTTAGCTACTACAAGCTATTTAATTCCTATAGCTAAGCTAAGCTGCGTATTGATGACGGTCATGGCTGAGCCTGATCCGATTGGCCGTAACCCCGTTATTATCGATATTAAGTATGCACTCGATACCTCTATACTTGGAGTAAATAAGCGTCTTTTTGATATTTTAGCTAAAGCTGATATTAGTGTTATTGCCCTAAAAAAAGTAAATAGTGATAGCGCAAACACATTAGATCTAAAAAAATCTAGTCTTATTAAACCAGTTGCTGACCCTGCTAATACTTCAGAAAGTAGGTTATTAGCCATAGGTAAATCTTCTACTGATTACTCTACAACTATAGAACGTGCATATGTTTTTAATAGTAAGAAATTAAACGATAGCTCCACTAGCTCTGAGTTAGCAAAAAAACAATCTTCTAAAGTATCTATAGATACAACAACTACTAGTGAGTCTAGCGTACGTTTATTTAATAAATTACTTTCCGATGCTGCTCAGACTAGTGAGCTTGTTAGCTTTATACGAAATACAAAAGAGCCGTTAGATGATGCTTCTAGTACTTTAGAACTATTGTCCTTAGGTGTATCTAAGAGTTTTTCTGAACTGTTTTCAAAATCAGATACTGCTATAAGTAACTACGCAAAGAAAAGTGTTGATGCAGCTAGTACTAATGAATTTCATACTACATCTACTACTAAACCTTTTACAGACGCTTCAATAACAGCAGAGCAAAAGACATTTTTAATAAGCAAGACTTTTACTGAGTTAGTTCATCCTGCAGATCTATATACACACCTTGCACTATTGGATGATGATCCCTCACTAGCATATGGAAAAATATCCGCAGAATCCGTGCTAAAAAGCGATTTTAGCGTTATTATTAGTGGGAAACAACTAACAGATTCAGTTAGTAAAATTGACAATGGTTTTTTGGTAATAACAGGCTATTGTGATATTTCATATTTTGCTAGTGACTATGTAGGCTCATCGCAATCTTTTTAATAAGGTTTAAAAATGCAACAAATCGAAAAATTAAAATTTAACGGAGAGCTCCAAGTAGTTCTTACAGGCTCTGATGGAAAAATCCGTGAAACACATGACTTTAAAAACTTAGTTGTTTCAACAGGTCTAAACTATATCGTTAGCAGAATGAAAGATGCAACTGCTACAGCGATGTCTAATATGAGTGTTGGAACATCAGCTACAGCTGCCGTTGCCGCTGATACTGCTTTAGGTGCTGAGATTGCTAGTAGCCGTGTAGTGCTTATCTCTACTACTGTGCTAACTAACACTATTACTTATGTTGCTACTTTTGGAGCAGGTGTAGGTACTGGGGCAATTACTGAAGCTGGTATTTTCAATGCTGCTAGTGCAGGAACAATGCTTTGCCATACCGTATTCCCAGTAGTAAACAAACAATCTGGCGACTCGATGACAGTAACTTGGACAGTAACAGTATCTTAATTAGACTAGGGTTTTTATGTCCACGATAGTACTGCGGAATACAAAGGGAAGCCCCCTTACAAATACTGAGTTAGATACTAACTTTAGCAATTTAAACGCTGATAAATATCAATCGGGGGCTAGCCCGTCTTTTGCAGGGATTACTGATTCAGGAAACCTAACCTTTACTGGAACTAGTAACCGTATTACTGGTGATTTTAGTAACACTACTATAGCTAGTCGTGCTGCATTTCAAACAAGTACCGTCAATGGACAAACTACATTTTTTATTATTCCAAATGGAACATCGACTAATGCTGGCTTAAGCGCATTATCAGATTCAGCAGCAACAAATGGTTCAGAAGTACAAATGATAGTTGTTGGTGGTTCAGACTCACGGATTTCTTCATTGATTCGTGGAACAGGCACATACCTACCACTAACAATGTACACAGGCGGTAGCGAAAGACTTCGTATTGATACAAGTGGTAACGTAGGTATTGGAACTACCACAGCAGCAGGAAAGCTCACAGTAACACAAGCAACGGCCTCAACAACGGCTGTCGTTATTAATGGTGTAGCAAGTAGATTTACATTGGATTACTTGGGCAACGGAAATAATTATTTTGATGCGTCAGGAATTATTTACAGAGATTTTGCACAAACTCAAAAAGCCTCTTTAGGGTTAGGCTCTAATACAACATTTGCAATTAATTCTCCTACTGGTTATGCCGACCTGTCTATAAACTCTGCAACTGGAAACGCAGCTTATTTAGATTTTTTAGTAAACTCAGTTCAAACGTCAAGAATAGCAAGCGATTCAAATGGCGTTTTATATTTTTATAATGGCTCTGCTAATACCGAGCGTATGCGTATTGATGCTGCTGGGGTTGTTGGAATTGGTACTACTACTCCAAGCTCATTAGCTACTGGATTAGCAATCGTTTCTGGAACTACTGTAGGTACAAACAATAATTTATCTATCGGTCCAGCAGGAGGATCTTTAGGTCAAGATTCCAGAATTACTTTTGGGTCTACATTTTCCAATAACTGGGCAGGAACAGATTATGGAACTCGCTATTCTGGTGCTATTGAGTACGGTGCGAATGGTGGCGATACTACACCCAGATCATGGTCAATGCGGTTTTTAACTGGTACAAGTACTACTGATACACCTACAGAACGTATGCGTATTGATAATGCAGGTAATATTTCTATTGCAACTTCTGCAAATTCTACCTTATCAACAGTAGTACAAAATAGCAACACAGGTTCATCCGCAACTGCAGTATTAAGAACTGCATCAAATGATGGCAATTTATGGATGATTACATCTAGTGCTGCTGGCGGTGGAGGTTCTGTTGTTTATTCAGACAATGCTACTGGCGTTTTTAATTTAAAAACATACAATGCCATTCCATTAACTTTTGGAACATCCAACGCCGAACGGATGCGTATTGACTCCTCTGGTAATGTGGGTATTGGGGTCACAAACCCTAGTTACACATTAGATGTATTAGCAACATCAGGAAGTCCTGCAATTCAAATGCGTGGTAGAGCATCTGATAATTTAAGTGCATTAATATTTAATAACAATACTGGAAATGCTAGTTCTAATGTTAGTTATATTCAAGGAGCAGCTTCTGCTACTGGATACTTAGCATTTGGCACTGCTAATACTGGTAGGATGAATATTGACTATAGCGGAAATATTCAAATTGGCAATACTGCAACAGCTCCTAATACTGCACGTTATTTTGATATTTACAACTCTGACACAGGTACTGGAGCTGTTGATTTACGCTTAATAACATCTAATGTAGCAAATACTGGGTCTGCTGTAGTTGATATTATCAAGTATCGTAGCGGCGGTTTTTATTTAAACAACAATGAAACAAACTCTGCTGCATTTACAGCATTTGGCGTTGGTGCATCTGAGAGAATGCGTATTGATGCTTCTGGTAACGTTTTAATTGGCGGCACTACAGCAAACGGCAGGCTTACTGTTCAAGGTTATGCTTCTACCGACACAACTAAAGATATAGCAATTAATCGCTCTACCTCTGCCACTACAATTCAAAATGCTCCTAACATTACCTTTTCTGATGGCGCTGCCAACAATACTATAGCAATTCAAGCAGGCTTAGGTAATCTACAGTTTTGGAATTATGGTGCTGGCGTTTGGAACGAACGTATGCGTATTGACTCTGGTGGTCATGTATTAATCCAAAGAACAACCGCTTATGCTGATGGAGCAATTGGTACATGCCCTCTACAAGTTCCATCAACAAACGGAACAAGTGCAGGCATAGCAGTTATTTGTAATTCAACAACAAGTACAGCGCAAATTGGTTTTGTAAACCCAAATGGAACTGTTGGAACAATAACTTCTGGTGGAAGCACTACTGCTTTCAATACATCATCAGACTATAGATTAAAAGAAAATGTATTACCAATGCAAAATGCATTGAATGTAGTGCAACAACTTAAACCAGTAACTTATAGCTGGAAAACTGATGGCTCAAAAGGTCAAGGTTTTATTGCCCACGAATTGCAAGCTATAGTTCCTGATTGCGTAACAGGAGAAAAGGATGCTGTAGATACTGAAGGAAAACCAATTTACCAGGGAATTGATACATCATTTTTAGTAGCTACTCTCACAGCGGCAATCCAAGAGCAACAAGCCTTAATCACAGACTTAACAACTCGCTTAACTGCACTAGAAGGAAAATAATATGAACACATACACATATAAAATTGCAGCACTCGATACAGCTAAATCCGTAGATGGATTAGTTGACGTAGTAGTAACAGCGCATTACCTAGTTGATTGCACAGATGGAACTGATTTTGTAGGATCATATGGTTCTGTTAGCTTTGAAGCACCTGATGCAGCCTCATTTAAGCCGTATTCAACTCTTACTGAATCTGAGGTTATTGGTTGGGTGCAAGCTAAATTAGACGTACCTACACTTGAAGCATCTTTAGACGCTGCTTTAGCACTTAAAAAGAATCCTCCAATTGTTCAATTGCCTATTCCTTGGGTTCCAGTAATAGAATCAATAGCACCTACTCCAGACATATCTGTACCATCTGCATAACTATTTGTTAGTATGTATGTGGGTATTATGCATATAATCTGTTAGTATATTATTATGAAAAACCCCAAACAGATGGGATAACTATGTGCATTTTTACCGTAATACAGACTAATTGAGGTGAGCTATGTTAACTCCATTTGATGATATTGATAACCCCTCACACGCTCAAATGAAAGAGATGATGCGGGAAGCTGCCGAATGGGGTGCTCGTAAAGCCTTAGCTGACTTAGGTTTACACGATGAAGATGCGGGGACAGACGTAAAAGAACTTCGTGGGCTTTTAGATTCATGGAGAGCAACAAAAGCAGCAGCATGGTCAACTACTGTAAAAGTCATAACAACTGGTTTCCTAAGTCTAATTGGCCTAGCCATCCTTATTAAAACGGGTAATGCACCCAAACTCTAAATGAACTGGTTAACCCAAATTGCACCAACTATTGCTACATGTCTTGGTGGCCCTCTTGCTGGGCTGGCAGTTACTGCTTTGTCTAAAGTATTTGGGGTGGCTCCCGACGAAGTAAAAGGGATGATCGATAACAATAAGTTATCAGCAGATCAAATCGCAGCAGTACAGATGGAAGAAATTAAGTTCAAAGAACAGACTCAAGCACTAGGCTTGAACTTTGAACAATTAGCGGTAGATGACAGAAAATCTGCTCGTGAGATGCAAGGGCTTACCAAGTCTGCAGTTCCAGCAGTTCTTAGCTATGGAATCACTATGGGATTCTTTGGGATTCTAGCTTCACTCATGCTTGGCTACGCTCAAGATAACAACCAGCCTTTGCTTATTATGCTTGGCTCTTTAGGTACTGCTTGGATCTCTATAGTGGCTTTCTGGTTTGGTTCTACCAACGCTAGTCATGCTAAAGACCAAATGCTCTACAACAGCACACCAAACAAATGATTACTAACTTTTCTAACTGCTTAACCCATTTACTGGAGAGCGAAGGTGGATACCAAGATGACCCCCGAGATACTGGGAACGCTCTTTCTGATGGTCGTTCTGGTTGTACTAATTTGGGTGTAACTCAAGCTTCAATGGAAGAGTGGCTACATCACCCCGTAACAAATAGCTACATGCGGAATTTAACAGCCGCTAACGTAGCTCCAATCTATAAAAGGAAATACTGGGATGCTTGCAGAGCTGATGAGCTTATGGCTGGTCTTGACTATGTTGTTTTCGATGTTGCTGTTAATTCCGGGCCAGGACGTGCGATTAAGATTTTGCAGGGGATTGTCGGGACTGTGCCTGATGGCGGTTTTGGCAGCGTTACTATGGCCGCTGTTTCTCAGTTCAAAGGCGAATCCCTCAAGACCATCATTAACGAATTTTGCGATGCACATGCCCAGTATTACGAGACTCTCAAACTGTTTCCTATATATGGAGAAGGTTGGCTGCGTCGTGTGAAAGTAGTTAGGGCACAAGCCCTTTCAATGGTTTTATAACAAGAGGAGTTTTACAAATGGCAATTAGCTTAAAAGAATTTATTGAAGCAACTAACGCAGAAGTAGTAGGCGGTCAATTGATCGTTGGTGAACGTGCAGATCGTAAATTTGTTGGTAACGCAGATGGAACATTTACTTTGAATGAAGAAGGCCAATTAATTGCCGACCAGATCGAAGCTGGGACTTATGGCAAACCTGAAGGCTACGTAGAAGAAAAAGCACCTGCTAAAGAAGAAGCTCCAGTTATTAAAGCATCTAAGTAATTAAAGGGACGGGCCATGCCAGTAATAAAACTACAAAGTTTTTCGGGGATAGTACCCAAGCTTGGCCCAACTAACTTAAACGATGCACAAGCTCAAGTAGCAAGTAATGTAAAGATTCAATCCGGGGAACTTAGAGCATGGAAAACTCCAGTCTTTGAATATTCTCCGATTGCAACTGGGGTTAAGGCTATATTCAAATTTACTGGTGCTACAGGAACTAATCCTGTCTGGTTAGAATCAGCTCAAAATACTGACTACGTAGTTGGCCCTGTAGCCGATACATCTGAATACCGTCTTTATTACACAAGTGATACATTTACACCCCGTAAAACAAACTGGTCTTTAGCGACTGGGAATGGTGGTGGAGCAGCCCCCTACCCAAATGCATACTATGAGATGGGTGTTCCAGCGCCAACAGATGCACCAAATCTTAACGTGGTTCAAGCTGTTACAACGATTAACTTAACTAACCCTGGTTCTGGGTATACAAGTATCCCAACAGTTTCAGCTACAGGCGGCGGCGGTACTGGCCTTATAGCTTCCGCAGCTATGTCAGCTTCAATTAAGTCATACACAGTTACTAATGGTGGTACAGGGTACAAAACTCCTCCCGCTGTTACGTTAACTTCAACATCTATCTACGCAATAAATATAACTGCTGCTGGTACTGGGTATACATCTGCTCCTGCAATTAGCTTTACAGGGGGTAACGGGACAGGCTTAACTGCATCTGCCATTGTTAAAGATGGAGCTCTATCTCAAATCGTCATTACTAATAACGGCTCTGGGTATTCTCTAGTGCCTAACGTTGTCATCACTGGTGGTGGTGGAACTGGCGGAGCGGCTACTGCAATTATTGGCGGTGGATCTGGTGCTGTAGGAACTGCTGTTATCAGTGGATCTATTTCAGCTATCGCCCTAAATAGTGGTGGTTCAAGCTTTACAACAGCTCCTGCAATCTCATTTATTGGTGGCGGAGGTTCTGGTGCTACTGCTACTGCTACTGTATCTGCAGGGGCTATTACTGGGGTAACTATAACTAACGGTGGTACTGGATATACATCTGCTCCTAGTGTTTTGTTCTCGAGTACTTCAGGTATCGGTGGCGTAGCAACAGCTACTATTAGCTGTTCAGTAGTGAGTATCAATGTAGATTACGCTGGTGGTGGGTATCTATCTCCACCTACAGTTTCTTTTACTAGCACCAGTGGTTCTGGGGCTGCAGCTACAGCAGCGATTTCAGGATCTGTTCAAGGTATAACGGTTGTTAATGGTGGGTCAAACTACTCAACTGTTCCCGTTATTTCTATTACAGGTGGTGGTGGAGTAGGTGCAACAGCTGAAGCTGTTTTTGATACGCTTGAAACACGAAGCTATATCTATACCAATGTAACTGAATTTGGAACGGTAGCAGAAGAATCTGCCCCAAGCCCAGCAGGAACATGTATATGTACTTATTCTGGGGCATCAGTAACTGTTAATGGCTTTACTACGCCTCCTACTGGGAACTATAACTTTAAGTACCGACGTATTTATAGAACTGTAGTTGGTGCGAATACAACAACTTACCAGCTAGTTGCTGAGATCCCTATTGCATCTTCATCATACGTAGACAGTATCGATGCTACTGGGCTAGGACTTGTACTTCCTTCTCTATATTTCACACCTCCACCTACTGGGCTACAAGGCTTAGTCTCCATGCCAAACGGCATACTGGCGGGTTTTGTTGGGAACCAGATTTGGTTCTGTGAACCGTATATGCCTCATGCCTGGCCATCAACTTACATGTTGACTACCGAGTATCCAATTGTGGGTTTAGGAGTATTTAATAATTCTCTATTTGTAGGAACTACAAAGAATCCATACATAGTTTCAGGATCAACTCCTACGATGATGACGCAAGAAAAGCTAGCGATTAACCAGCCTTGTGTATCTAAGAAGTCTATTACCTGTGATCAGTTTGGGGTTATGTACGCAAGTCCTAATGGCTTAGTTTCTATTGGCCCAGGATCACAAGATGTAGTAACAACTGCTCTGTACTCACGAGATGAATGGCAAGCTATTAACCCATCCTCCTTGATTGGGGCACTATATAACAATATGTACTTTGGCTTCTATAAAGTAGGGTCAACATATAACGCAATCATTATTCAACGTAATGACAATCCACCCCTAGTAAACTTTAGTTTTCCAGCTAATGCAGTATTTGTAGAGCCAGGTACAGGCTACCTATTTGCTTTATCGAATACAGATAATAAGATCTATAAGATAGATGCGGGGGCAACTAATAGTACCTATGACTGGAAATCAAAGATATTCCAATGCCCTCTACCAAGTAATTTTGGGGCTCTTCAAGTTTATGCAGACTATATATTCATGGCTGCTAATGCGGGTAGTTACATCAATATCAAAGTCTATGCTGACGGGGTAAAGCAATACGATGCAAATGTAACTTCATCTGACCCCGTAAGACTTCCAGCAGGATTTAAAGCAGTGAACTGGGAAATAGAAGTGCTCGGTAATGTACCAGTCAGGTCTGTTCTGCTAGCTTCTACGATGACAGAGACTAAGCAATAATGGCAGATATCCCAAACCTACCTGGTATCCCTACGGTTACCCCCGTAACCGATCAAACGATTGCAGCTATTCTTCGCCCAATGAAAGAGTCTTTAGAGATTCTTGGAAGTATGGTTACAGGGGCTCCATTACCTAATGGGCAAGTAATTAGTACAGGTATTCAGAATCTAACGTCTGTCAGTAATTCTCCCAATACATCTGCTTATAACCCCCTAACAGACTACACTCCCCCGCCTATGCCCACTGGCTTCTCGATTATGGGAGCCTTTACTAATATCATTATGAGTTGGGATGATGCTGCATATCTGAACCATGCATATACAGAGGTATGGAGATCTACAACTAACGTACTCTCTACAGCGGCTCTAATAGGGTTTGCCCCGGGTTCTGTTTATACAGATACTGTTGGTAATAATTCAACATACTATTACTGGATTCGATTTGTATCACAAGCAAATATCACTGGGCCATATAACAGTCCTGTTGGAACTCTTGGTCAAACTGCTCTAGATCCTGCTTATGTGATGTCTGTGCTTCGGGGGCAGATTACTGAAAGCCAGCTCTACGCTGACTTATCAAGCAAAATAAATTTAATTACTGCCGATCCGTCAGTACCAGGGAGTGTAAATGCACGATTAACTACAGAAACTACAAGCAGGACAACTGCTGATAGTGCGCTCCAAAGTTCTATTACTACACTGCAATCTACTGTAAGTACTAATCAAAGTACTTTAAATGCATCTATTCAGTCTGAGGCAACTACAAGAGCAAATGCCGATAGTGCGTTGTCAACAAGCATTACAACGCTCCAGTCAACTGTAAATACAAATAACACTACGTTAACTGCAGCTGTCTCAACAGAGGCAACAACTAGAGCAAGTGTAGATGGTGGGTTACTAGCTCAGTACACAGTTAAGGTCGATATCAATGGTCGGGTCGCTGGGTTTGGCTTGGCTTCTACAACAACTGGTGGAACTCCAACATCTAGTTTTATAGTTATTGCTGATAGATTTGCAGTAGTAAGTCCTTCTAGTACTGGGGAAACTCCGAGTGTTCCATTTGCTATTGGTGTTGTTGATGGGGTTACTCGAGTGGCGATGGTTAACGCCTTTATCCAAGACGCAGCTATTACTAATGCCAAGATCGCTAACCTAGCTGTTGATTCTGCAAAGATCGCCAACCTAGCTGTTGGTACGGCAAAAATGGCGGATGCTTCCATTACGGCTGCCAAAATTATTGATGCCAATATCACTACAGCGAAGATCGCTGATGCAGCTATTACTAATGCCAAGATCGCCAACCTAGCTGTTGGTACAGCAAATATTGCTGATGCAAGCATTACAGCTGCAAAGATAGTTAATGCCTCTATTACAAACGCTCAAATAGCTAATGGAACAATTACTTCCGCTCAAATTGCTGATGCTACGATTACTTCTGCTGATATAGCTAGTGCTACGATTACTGCAGCTAATATTGCCTCCGCAACTATTACAAACGCTCAGATAGCCTCAGCTACTATCGTCGCAGCTAATATCGCAGATGGAAACATTACTAATGCCAAGATTGCCTCTGCTGCTATTGATAATGCCAAAATAGCTAATGCCGCTGTTAGCACCTTAAGTATTCAAGGGCAAGCTGTAACAATACCAGTTAGCGCTTTTGTAGCAGGGGAGCGAGGTGCTGGAGACAATAATTACGGCTGGGGTATCTCCCTAACGGTGTCTTTTTATTCGACAGGTGCGCCAAAAGTAATTACATTCTGCGGTCAAAATAACGGGGCTTCAAATTCAATGCAAGCGGCCCTAAATACAAATGGATCACCCCCTTGGATTGGTGCTGGTCATGGTGTGTTCTATGGAAACTTTCTTATAGCAACACAAGCAGCCCCAGGCACAGGGTTATATCTATCCTATCTAGATACATCAACTTATGCCGGGCTAGTTACATACAATATATGGACTCAAGGTGGCGACTGGAATTATTTCACGCCATGGGGTGGTCTAGCTAACTCTCTTATTTCAGTTCTTGAGGTAAAACGTTAATGGACTATACGGTATATAACCGATCTACAGGCCAGGTCTTATGGACAGGAGCATGCCCCGAGGAACATTTTGCGGCACAAGTACCAGGGCAAGGTAACGATATAGCAGAAGGTAGCTATTCTGATAGTGAATATTATTGGGACAATGGTTTTATTGCTATTCCAGATAAACCGGATGGCTACTGGAAATTTGACTATGCTACAAAGCAGTGGGTTTCTGATGGAGCCAGAGCAATTGCATTAGGAAGAATAAAAAGAAATGAATTACTCTCCAATAGCGATTGGACACAGGTTTCAGATAATGCTTTAACTACTGATGACCGTGCAATGTGGGCTACATACCGTAAAGCTCTACGAGATATGACTGAAGATGACTTCAAAAATGGGATGTTCCCAGTAGCGCCTACAAAGCCTACTCCATGAAACAAGTCATATATAACCAAGATGCCCGAGTAATAGAGTGGGTTGGTAAGCAGATCGATGAGGATGACTTTGGTAAGTGCAATACGATCGGGCTAGAAAAAGATGGTGAATTAGTGGCTGGAGTAGTGTTTAACTGGTACACAGGCCCCTCGATTGCTATGCATGTGGCTGGAACTGGTAAAGAGTGGCTAACAAGAGATTTTTTATATAGGTGTTTCGCATATCCATTTATTCAGTTAGAATGTAACAGGGTAACTGGGTTAGTACGTACAGACAACTTTGCAGCTCAAAAGTTCGATGAACACCTAGGTTTTGTCCGTGAAGGGGTAATACGCCGTGGAGCTTCTGACGGTACAGACTTTATTTTATACGGCATGCTTAAAGAAGAATGCCGTTGGCTGGAGATGAGACGATGATAGGTGGTTTATTTAGATACTTTTGGGATATCCGTGCATTCATGGATATATACACATGCTACGGTGGTGGTAAAGGTGGAGGCGGTGGATCAGCCCCATCCCCAGATCCTAATATTGGACTTGCAGCACAGAAACAAGCTGACTTAGCTAGTGCTGAATATGAGGACTTTAAGACTAACGTTTGGCCAACAATGCAAGCGCAGTCCCAATCACAGTTAGATATGTCTAACAAAGTCCAGCAACAGCAGTATGACCTAACCCAAAAGAATTCTGCGTTAGCTGATTCGTACCAACAACGTATGCAAAATGAGTTCTACCCAGCTCAGGATAAGCTCGTCAACGAAGCTAATTCCTACAACACGCAGGGTAACTTTGAACGCCAAGCAGCTCTAGCTGTAGGCGATGTAAACGCTCAATCAGATATTACTAACAAGAACAATAATATGACTATGCGTTCTTACGGTATCAACCCAACATCGGGTTCTTATCAAGGACAAGCTAACGCTAATAGCGTAATGCAGTCAGCAACGGCAGCAGCAGCCTCTACAAAAGCCCGTACTGCAGCAGAGCAATTAGGGTGGGCTAAGTCAATGGATGCTATTGGTCTAGGACAGGGTCTATCAGGTAGTCAAGCAACATCAACAGGATTGGCTTTAAACGCTGGTAACAGTTCCTTAGCTGCTGGTCAGATCCCTATGCAGAACGCTCAAGCCTTAGGTAGTAGTTACGCCCAAGGTTATGGTGGTGCTATGCAAGGATGGAACAACGTTGGTCAACTTGGTGTTGCTTCTTACAACGGTCAAATCTCTGCCTACAACTCTCAACAACAAGCTAATGCTCAATCATCTGCAGGATTAGGGGCAGGGCTAGGCGCTCTTGGTGGCGGACTTATGAGCGGTATTGGTAAAGCCGGAAGCGTAGCCGCTTTTTTCTCTGATATCCGCACAAAAGAAAATATTGAACTTGTGGGTACCGCACTTAACGGACTCCCAGTTTATGAATACGAATACAAGCAAGAGTTTAAAGACAACAATCTAGCTGGGCATGGCAGATTTAGAGGGCATATGGCCCACGAAGTAGAGGATGTTTTCCCTGAAGCTGTATTCCAAACAAACTCAGGATACAAAGCTGTTGATTATTCAAAGGTGAACTAAATGGGATTTAACGCTGGAGCATTTGCTGGTGCCTTAGGTACTACAGCAGTAAACACATATACAAAGCTCAATGAAGATGCTCGTCAGCAACAACTTGCTGAACAACAAAAAGCACAATTTGAAGCTTGGCAACAAGAGCAAGATCATCAAAAAGCATTATCTTCAATAGCAGCTGATACGATATTTAATCCGGCTACAACACGTCAGCAAACTGTTCCAGGTACTGTTGGGCAATCGGCTTTACCAAATGGACAGCAAGGGCCTACTGCTCAAATGCAAGCTACTCCATATTCCGATGGCCAAAAAACATCTGAGTTATTACAAAGATCTGTTGCTGCAGGGGTTGACCCATTAAAAGCTATGCAGATATCAGGAGCAGCTAGAACTGAGAAAAGATCACAGTCAGAAGATAACTGGTCAGATAAATATACTAAAGCTATGTCTTTAGTGGATAGTGATCCAGTAGCTGCCGTTAAGCTAATCCAACCTACTTATAACAACCCAATAAAAGGTAGTGGGTTTGATGATGGGCATACTGCTGAAATCACTCCTGGGCTTGACAACAGCCATTCAGTAGCTCAAGTAAATAGTAAAGGCAAAGTAATCTCTAGTACTCCAATTACTCCAGAAACAGCGAGAGAGATGATTACACGTGCGGCTAGTAATGAGTATTCAATGCTGCCAGGTAAGTTTAAAGAAGGTATGGAGCTCAACTTTAAAGGGCGTGAAGTTAAAGTCAAAGAAGATACTGCACCTTCTGACATTAATAAAAATAATGCTTCCGCTGCAATGTCAATGGCTGGAGCTGATTACTATAAAAGCAATCATGGTAAAGAATCTTTATCCTCTAAGGCAAGTGACTACGCAGCTGCATTAACTGGAAGTGGTGAGAACGATCCCAAAACTGGTAAACCCTGGGAGCCAGCAGCTGCATTAAAAGCTGGGTATGGAGCACTTCTAAAAGATCCTAATGCAAAAGATCAAGGTATCAAAATAGATCCTAATACAGGAATGATTACTTCAGGCGGGGTTTTATACATTTCTAATCCAGCAAAAGCAGGTGATTTCATACCCGCTACAGGATTACCTAATTCAAAACCTAATGCAGTAGTAGCAGCTTTTGCGAATGCAGGACCTAATGGGCAATCTCCAAGTAAACAAGTAATTAAGCCATTCGAAACAGACTATAGCGATCCTGCCTATAACCATTGGTTAGATGCTGCTAGATCCGGAGATACTCAAGGTAAAGCAATTCTTGCTGGTTGGCTTAACACAGGGGAATTAAATGCAAAACAAAAACAACAAGCAGCTGCTTTATTAAAATAAAGGTTTACCATGCCATTGTTTGACCAGATTCGACAAGCAGCACCGTGGGCTAAAGATTTATCCGATGAAGAAATTATTTCAAAGGGTTCTGAGCTAACGGGGATGCCCATTAGAGATGTTGCAAAAGAGCTTGGTGTAAAAGTAGATGACAATCGAAACTTTATGGGGGCAGGTGTTTCCTCAGGAATCGATGATTTACAAGGCCTAGGCCAATCTGCAATTGCTGCTGGGGCTGATGCTCTTGGAGCTACTGGTGTAAGAGATAAGTTTAAT
>Ga0214235_1000065_pt1 | contig 60225 bp, 63 predicted proteins | sample TroBogypolimnion_2_FD_153073 | JGI IMG/M metagenome (GOLD analysis project Ga0214235, IMG submission 153073) | Freshwater microbial communities from Trout Bog Lake, WI - 15JUL2008 hypolimnion | ecosystem: Environmental > Aquatic > Freshwater > Lake > Hypolimnion/Profundal zone ... | reverse complement strand
AATACCTTAACAGGTGGTGCAGGTTATGGCATTAATAACCTAGGTACAGTCATCGGCTCTCAATATGGTGTGTACTTCACACCAGGAGCAACACTGACAGGTGGAATTAATAATAGTGGGTTGATTGTTGGTGAGGCATATGGCGTATCCATACGTTCATCTTCGTTGAGTGGCGGTATTAATAATACTGTTGGAGGCATTATTGCTGGAGGCGGAAGCGGCATACAAATAGCTGCCTCAACAATCAACGGCGGAATCACCAATAGCGGGTCTATATATGGTGGCTTGAGCGGAGGAAGCCTCTTCTTTGGTAATGGATTATCTATATTGGGTGGTGCGATTTCGGGAAGTATTACTAATAATTCCTCTGGGTTGATTAACGGTTATTTTGCTGGCTTACTGGCTGAAACATCTATAGCTGGAGGGATCACAAATAACGGCGTGTTACAGGGCTCATTTACCGGTTTGTTAGCTGGTGGATATATTGGCGAAGGAATTACCAATACCGGCCTCATCCAAGGTTCCGTTGCTGGTGTTCTTATGGGAATCCTGGGTGGGGGAGGTGCTTATGTAGGCGGATCAATTATCAATAATGCCAGCGGAACAATCAGTGGTGGCATCGTTGGTGCTGGATTATTTGGGGTGGCTGTCAATGGAAATATATCTAATGCAGGTTTAATTCAGGCTAATAGCATTTCAGGAGGTTCAACTGGATTGGCCGGCCTTTCATTGATAGGGGTTGGGGTAAACGGTAGCCTTATTAATTCCGGAGTTATTCAGGGCCATGGCACCAATGCAATTGGTCTGGCGGTTCTTAACTCCTCTGCAATTTCAGGAGGCATTACTAACTCTGGCACCATTAGTGGTGATAACCTTTCTATTTATATTGACTCTTCGAGTCATGTTACCGGTGGCATCAATATTGTGGGTGTTTCAGCTGCTTTGCTTGGTGATGTTTCAGCTGTAACAACTGATATGAATATCAAATCAGGCGCAGTCTTTACCAACACCAATGCGATGAGCCTTAATTCTTTCAATATCGAGAATGGCGCGACATTTAACTTCACGAATGGCTTAAGTACTACTTATGGCAGCACTATCGTTGGTGCTCTCTCGATTGCTGGTGGAATACAGGTTGCAACAGCAGTAAATAATGCCGGTAATTTGAATGTTGGTACTTTTGCCCCAACTATTACGGGTAACTTTGTGCAAACCAATGCTGGAACCTTCAGTGCGTCAGTTGCTAGCCAGGCAAGTTATGGTCGTTTGAATGTGACAGGATCTGCAGCGTTAGCTGGCACGGCCGCTGTTACTGTTCTTAATCCGGCAACCATATTAGCTGGTGGATCTACGTTGGCAGGCGTGATTTCAGCAGGCACATTAAGTGGCACTTTTGCACAAGTGAAGACCAATGGTTCCTTGCTTTATGCCTTTACCCCAGTGTATACAGGCAATGAATTTGATTTGGTAGTAAATGTGGCACCAACGCCAACACCTAACACGGATATTTTGGCTCAAATCGTAATGGCCAATAACAATCCCGCCGCCTTAGGCTCAGCCACTGTCCTGGATGGATTTATTAATAACCCCACGGCCAATCCTAATATGGCGCCTGTACTAGATCGTTTAAGCGCAATTAGTGGCACTAGTGGTGGCGCAGGTGTTTCAAATGCAATATCTCAAACACTTCCAGTATTAGTAGGCGCTGGATCATTAGCGGCCTCTCAGACGCAGCAAGGTTTAAATCAAATCATGCAAGGACGTCAAAACCAATTGCGTGGATTATCTTCTGGAGAAGAGTACATCGGCACTCGTAGCGCTTGGATGAAGGGTTATGGAAGTTGGGCAAATCAAGATAATCTGAATAATGTTTCTGGGTACAAAGTAAACACAGGAGGTTTAGCAGTTGGTGCTGACTGGGAGTTATCGCCTAAGGCAAATATTGGCGCGGTCTTTGCGTTTGGCAATAGTGGCGTGAGCAGCAATAATTCAGCGGCACCGAGTGGCATCACTGTGAACTCTTATCAGCTAGGTACTTATGGGGACTACGCGCTACGATCTGATATTCAAGTGAACTACCAGGTTGACTTCGGTCTGAGTAACAATAAAGAATATCGTAATTTATCAGACTTTAACGGTGTTCAAGGAGTGGCTTCGAATTCAAGTGGTGTAAATGCAAATGGTAACTACAACAGTTATGTTGGCCATTTGGGCGCTGGACTACGCAAGTTTATTTCTTTATCTGAGAACACCACTTTTATCCCATCGCTTCGAGCTGACTATACAACCGTGCAAAGTCAAGGCTATACAGAAACTGGTGCTGGCACTTTAAATTTGAGTGCAAACTCTCAAACCTATAACACTCTGCTGACTTCTGCTGACTTACGTATAGATCATATGTTGGCAGATAAATTTAAACTTTCTGCCAATGTAGGTGCTGGCTATAACACCTTAAATAATCAGGTGCAAATGACAGCCGCCTTCCAGGGTGGGGGTCCAGCATTTACAACTAATGGCCTGCAAATATCTCCATGGCTTTATAACGCAGGCTTAGGTGTATCTGGCCGCATTACTAAAGATGTTGAATTAAATGTTCGCTATGACACCCAGTTCACTACCTCTGGCTATAACAATCAGATGGTAAGCGCGAAGCTTAAATTCTTCTATTAAAAACAGGAGCCCCAGCAACCCTATGGGAGGTTCTTTTGGAATTGATGCGCGAAATACTGTTCTCAAAAATTGGCCATGAATAAAAGATCCCTTGATTTAGGTTGTGGAAATAATCCTAAAAATCCTTTTAATGTGGAAGAAGTTTATGGAATCGATGCTCGGGAAGATCTTGGCGCGAAAATTTTTAAGGCTGATTTAGCGGTAGATCCCATTCCATTTGAAGATGATTTTTTTGATGGAGTTACCGCATACGATTTCATTGAGCATATTCCTAGGCTTATTTATTCCCCGTCCAGGAGATATAGTTTTGTAGAGCTAATGAATGAGATTTATAGAGTCCTAAAGCCAGAGGGCTTATTTTTCTCGTATACCCCAGCCTTTCCTTCTGCTGCAGCATTTAAGGATCCCACTCATGTAAATATCATCACAGAGGAAACTTTCCCTGTTTATTTTGACAGCATTAGCCGAGTTGCCTCAATGTATGGATTTCATGGATATTTTCAAATTCGAGATCAGAAATGGAATGAAGATAAAACCCATTTAATGACTCTAATGCAGAAAGTTAGACCGTAAGAAAGTATTAGCCACCATTCTTTTCATTGAGGTGAATGGCTCTCCATGTAGCCTCTAAATATGCGTGGCCATGGAATAAGTCTGGTTCAAGATAGGCGCCTTCAGCCCACTCATTCCAAGCATTAATAAATATGAAATCATCCTGCTCTGCATTCTTTATGCAAAAGGAAAGCCATTTTTCATAAAGGCTAGGTGTTGATCCGTAAATTATGGTTGATTCAATATCAAAGCGTCTCGATGAATTATCCCAATCAGGAAATACACACTTGAAAAGCTTTTGGTCTGAAGCGATTTTTTCATTTGTTGACCAAGCATCAACACAGGATTCATAAGTTAGACATTTAAAACTTCTCTGTGAGTCATAAAGATTAAATTCTCCGGTTATTTGCCGTAAATTTTCTTGATTGAATGATCTGCTTGCATGAATGGGAAATTCTGCGGAGGCATCAAAGCCAATATTTTTTGGTAAGTCTGAATTGAATACCTCACTATTGATTAAATAAGGCAAGGGAATATTGTGGATGGAGCACCAATTTTTCCATCGTTCAACGGTATGAAGAATGCTTGGAAATAAGTTTGGCCTATATATTATTAGTACAGGCTGCCCTTGATACTTGATATACCTGGGATCAGAAAAGTATTTGGAAACCTCTGCGATGAAGCGAATGTCATCTTCTGGAGAGTGCTTTTGGGAAATGATTACATTTGAGCTTTGGCCATCCCAACTCCTTGTCCAGTTTTCATTAGCCCAAAAAACACAATAATTAATATCAATCTCTGGGTTTTTATAAATTATTTCAATTGGTTTGCTAAGTAATTTTTGAGAATCAAACCAGTAGTAATACATCGCCCAACCATGAATGCCATAATTTCTAGCAAGCGCCGCTTGTTGCTCAATAACACCGGGTGTGGTGAGATCATAATAACCAAGATCAGATGGGTATCTGGGTTGATAGTGGCCTTCAAAAATAGGTAGTGAGCGACTGACATTTCGCCACTCAGTAAATCCTTTTCCCCAATGCAAATCATTTTCTGGAATGGTATGAAATTGAGGTAAATAATAGGCTACAACTTTTTTAGTGCTGTGGATTTTTGGTTTATCTTCATATGGTGTCCAAAACCCACTTTTTGAAAAACCTAAATGTTTAAGTTGGGTGTATGCATTCATATTAAGACAAACTTTTTCATGAATTTTTGATTGTTGGTAATGACATGTGGAAAATCATTTCAATATTCTGATCTCTATTGGAACCTAAAAACCACCGATTTTTTATACTTATTTTTTGGGGGTATTACCTTTTTCTTTACCCGACCTACTCAGTTTGAAATTCATCTTTTGACCTTGGTAAAGCAGGGTGGCGGATTCATCACCAATGCTTTGTAAGCTTAAGCCTTTGCCCAGAGATTCACCGACGCTGATGGCATTGGTAGGTTTGCCATCAATTTCAAAAATAGCAAAACCATCTAAAGTGCCATCTTTACTTTTAGAGGTAATCACTACACCGCGCAAATAAATATTGTCTGTAACGATAGGCTTATTACCAAACAAGCTATAAGCAGAGGCGCCATCCTGATTTGAATACAGTGTCATGCCCTTATTGATGCCATTAGCAGCTTGACTCGGAACCCCTGGAATTTGTGCAATTCGCATTGCCCAGTAAGTTACTCCTACTGCTGTGAGCAACATCAAGAAAGAAGTTAAAGCATTACTAATGGAGATCGGTTTGATACTTAAGGTAAGGGTAGTTTGGGATGTTGAAGGTGCGCCTCTAAAACCAGAAACGCCCCCAGTATTTTTCTGTCCGCCTCGATTGAAGTGACTTGCTAAAAAATGTCGGATTTGGTCGGTATAAGTAAAAGGAGTCGTGAAGTGAGTTCCCTTTGCTTTTGTTCGGCCTCTTTCTCGGTCGTGCTGCTGATCTTGCCGCTGATCTTGATCTGTCTCTGAAGTAGCGTCAAGAGACGGTTGCTCAGAAGCCTGCTTTTTGGCTTCCTGCTTGGCTTTTAGCCTGACTTGCAATCGTTGGAGAAATTCGCTCAAAGTGACAAAATACCTTTAAAATTTAATTCAGTTTAAATCATCGAAAGTGCTATGTTTATTTCCCGCTGGCTTGGCCAAAAATGGTGTACAAAAGCGCGTTCTGTCAAAAAGACTTTTGCTAGTGAAGCAGGCTTTACTTTGATCGAGATTATGGTGGTGATTGCCATTATTGGTATTTTGGCGACGATGATCGTCCCAAAAATCATGGGTCGACCTGATGAGGCGCGTGTGACGGCAGCAAAGCAAGATGTAGGAACCTTGGTGCAAGCATTCAAGCTCTACCGTTTAGATATTGGTCGCTACCCCACTACAGAGCAAGGTATCAAGGCTTTAGTAGAAAAACCGACTTCAGAGCCAGTACCGCAAAACTGGAAAACAGGGGGTTATTTAGACTCCGTGCCCAAAGACCCTTGGGGCAATCCATATCAATATAGCAACCCAGGTACACATGGCGAGATTGATGTTTACAGTTATGGCGCCGATGGCAAGCCAGGAGGCACCGGAAACGATGCGGATATAGGCAATTGGCAATAAAAGCCTTCCTGAAAAGTTCTCAAGCATTTTTAAGCAGGCTTTTTAGTAAGAATCACATGGCCCGCTCAAAAAGAGTGGGGTTGGGTGAGGCGGATTTTGGCCAAGCCGGATTTACTTTAATTGAATTGTTAATCGCCATAGCCATTATGGCAATCGTGATGGGGGTAGCGGTATTGGCAATACCCAATCATGATGATCGCTATTGGCGTGATAATTTGGATCAGTTGGTCGGCTCTCTGAATATGGCTCAAGAAGAAAGCGTGATGGCGGGTACGCCCATCATGGTTCAAATTGATTCAGTAGGCTGGCGATTTTTCACTCCTACGGCTAATGGCTCCACCACCATGATGGGTTCTAGTGCATCTAGTGTATCAAGTACAGGATCCAATCAAATTGCTGGTGGCAGTGTTGGCTTAGGTGGAAGCTCAAACGCTGCCAGTACAAACTCTCCACTCATGGGCTCTAACGGCCTAATGCCTGATGTGTACCGTCCTCAGATATGGAGTAAGCCCGTGGAAATCGCTGCCTTACAACTGTCCTTGGGTGGTGAGCAGGTCACGCAGGCGCTACAGATTCCAATTAAGCAAGAAAACCGCCAAGCGGTCTTGATACGAAATAAAAATGGGCGCTTTAGTTGGGTGGCAGGAGCAATGCCATGATGAGCAAGGGAAACCGTCTTTTACCTCAAAGCTCAAAAAATGGCTTTGCACTAATAGAGGTATTAGTGGGTTTGGCAGTATTAAGCATTGCCTTGTTAGCGGGATTGCGCGCTATTGCTAATGGAGCGGATACACAATTGGCCGTATCTCAGCGCACTATGGCTTTGTGGAGTGCAGACAATGTCCTCATGGATTTACGCATGAGCCGAGGCTGGCCAGATTTGGGCACCAGTTCATTTAGTTGTCCTCAAGCTACCTATGTCTTTGTCTGTCAACGCAAAGTAATAACAACCCCCAATCCAGCATTTAGAAGAATTGAAATCACGGTTTACCTTTCTAGCCAAGCTGGCGCAGATGTAGCTAGTGGTCCACGATTAGCATGGTTAACAACGGTAGTTTCTAATCCTTCGGGCGGTGTGATGTGATCAAGCCCTGTATTAAAACTCAAGCTCAAACTCAAACTCAAGCTCAAACACCAAATACAAAGCACGCTTCGTCGCCTGAAGCAGGCTTTGCCTTGCTAGAAGTCATCGTTGCCTTGGTCATTATGGCTTTGGTGGGCATCATGGCATGGCGGGGTATGGATGCCATGATTCGAGGTCGTGAGACCATTGACCGACGTGCCAATCAAGATGCCTCTTACACGCAATTGGTAAGACAGTTTGAGCGTGATTGCCAAGAAATTTTGCGACGTGACGAGTTGGCATCGTTATCGGCTGCCTCTACATCCGGTTCTAACAGTGGTGGCAATGCCTCTGCCGTAACTTCGCTGGCTGCTGGGTCTAAAAATATTTGGTGGATGAGGCGTTATCGCGCTGATAACCAGGATGCTTGGATGGTAGTAGGTTACGGCATGTCCCCTACAGGCTTGCAGCGCTGGACGAGTCGTCCTTTGCTGCGCAGAAGTGAGGCTGGCGCTTTGTGGACGAGCATTAGTCGTGACCCCGATTTAAATTCTAGCGATCTCTTATCAAGCCTGGAGGTTCCCGCTATCGTGCGCCAATCATTTCAGGTACAAGCTTCAGTTGTGAGTGGTGCGGGTAGTAGTGGAACTAGTGCCAGCGGCACCGCTACGCCGACAAGCAGTAGTTCAGCCAGCACTACGACAACACCCAGTGCCAATCCAACTGCCAGCACCACTTCTGCTGTGAGCAATATCTATCCCGATCAGCAAGGTGTGGTGATGCAGTGGTGGATCAAAGACATCACTTTGCCAATTACCCGCTCTTGTTTAATGGGGGGTGCTTTGTAATGGACTTTCTTAAATGCAAGCCTTTGTTGGGGACTTCACCAAACCCAAACCCAAACCCAAACCTTCAGTCATCTGACCAAGGCTCTGCCACGATTACCGCCTTGATCGTAGTTGGGGTGGTAGCGGTATTGCTCGCGGGTTTAATGTGGCGACAGCAAATCCAAATTCGTTCTTTGGAAAATGCGCGTGATCGTGTGCAGGCTCAGTGGTTGCAAAGGGCCGCCATTGATTTTGCCCGCTTAGTATTGGTTGAAGACCAACGCAATAGCCAGATTGATCACTTGGGTGAAGCCTGGGCTTTACCGTTGGCGGATGGCAAAGTAGCCGATTTTTTGAAGAATGCCGACGTACCCGATGAGATTTCCACGGTAACCCTGCGAGGTCAACTGACAGATGCCCAAGGGCAATTCAACTTAACCAATCTCTGGGATAAAGACTTTGGAACCATTAATGTGGCCGGCGTTCAGCAATATGGACGTTTATTAGATGCCCTGGGTTTGGATCGTGGCTTGGCTCAACAGACCGCTCAAGGCATTCTGCAGAGCGATATGCCTGTTTATGATTTAGATGGTTTGTTAAGGCTGCCTTTTTATAATCAGACGATTTTGGAGAAGATAAGACCTTTTGTATCTATTTTGCCGAATATAACGACAGTTAACGTCAATACAGCACCTACAGAGGTCTTAATGGCAGCTATTCCTGGGCTTTCAAGAACGGCCGCCACTAATTTTGTGCAACAACGATCCACTACCCCACTAAAAAGTGCAGATGAAATCACTACCCTATTAAATAAGGCAGGAGGGAGTACTGGGACTACCATTGATGCTTCCTTAATAGATGTTCGTTCTCAATTTTGGCTCGCCCGCTCTGAAATCCACCTGGGACGGGGTATATTTACCAGTTCTGCGTTAATTCAGCGATCCCAGACCCCTTTGCCTAGCGGTAATTTCACGCAAGTGATTTGGAGTCGCACTGGAAAAATTGCTGCCGAATAAATTGACTAAGAAAAAGAATCCGATAAGCCCACATTGAGCCTATTAATAGTACGTTGCCCTCTAAAGCCATTAAATGGCGATTTAGCTAGCTCACCAAGTGACTGGCAGGACTCGGCATGTGCTGAGCGCTTTGAGTGGTGTTTCATTGAGAATGAAATTTTTAGTGCTACTGACAGTGAGCAAGCGCTTAGTCTGCAAACAGGTATAGGTAGTACAGAATCCATGCCTTACGCTGATCAAGCCTTAGTGCTGATCCCCACTATCGATGTGCGTTTAATCGAGGCCAAGGTACCTTTGGCCAATGCTAAAAAATTACAACAAATACTGCCGAATTTAATCGAGGAGTATTTGCTTGGCGGCGCTCAGTCTCTCTCTGTTCAGGCTTTTCCACCAGTTCCAGGTAAGCCTGCAGTACAAAGAACTTTAGCGCTGATCGATCGCGCTTGGTATGTTTGGTTAAGCAAGCAAATGGAAGTCTTATTGTGCCCTCGGGTACGCTTGATTCCAGATTGCTTGATGTTGGATTTCATTTCAACGGATGCTTCTATCGCACCATCCATTAGCTTGGTACGAGACGATGGCAATATCATTCTGACTAAGCGCACGGGCGAACAATTAGGCGTCGCCTGGATAGAACGTGAGAATGTAGAGCGGGGTATTGCTTTGCCTAGCTCATTGGGCACGGATAAAGCAGTAGAAGTTTCTTGGGATTGGTTGGCGCCAAGTGCTATTGCATTTATAAAAGAAAATACCAGCAGCAAGTCAGCGAACTTCGCCTTGAATCTTCTGCCAAAAACCTTTAAACGTCAAACTGTCAAATCTGGCATCTCCAGTTTGTCTGAGCTCATTAAGCGTCAGCGTTCTGAAAAATCAGGTAGCGCTTCTCATGAAATGGCATGGACTGACCCTCTGGTTTGGCGCCAACCTATGCAGTGGGCTTTGTACGGAATTGGCACGCTGGTGATGGGATTTGTCATGCATCTCGGTTGGTTAGCATTTGATAATTGGCGATGGGGCAATCAAATGGAATTGCTAGCTGCCCAATCTTTAAATTCTGCATCTGTAACAGCTTTAGCGCAAAACACCTCGAATGCCAGCCTGGCTTCTGGATCTCTCTTGGCATCCTCTTCCCCGCTAGTAGCCCCTACTACCGTGCTGGGCGCATTTATTAAACAAGTGACTCAAGAGCAGCGACGTCAGGGAATTGCAACGGATGCGGATTTTGCATCCATGGCAGCTAAATTGCAGCAACTCAAATCGGCGTTCGGCCCTGAAGTGTTGCAAAAAATTGATTACGATGGCTATGCCATGGATTTTGAATTTAAGCCTGGTAGCGTGAAGCAACTTACTGGTCAAAGCGTAGAGCAAAATACGGATCCAGTCATTCAAAAAGCCAGAGCCTTAGGTTTTATGGTTAAACCTCTGGGTGGCGATCGATATCGTCTTGAGCCTTATGCTGGGTTGGGAATGGGTTCATGAATCGCCAACTACCAAACTCTTTTCAAGAAAAGATAAGTGCTTTCGCCAAAAAACTCAAAGAGCTTTTGAGTAAAGACTATTCCCTCAATGACCTGAAAAATTTAGGGGCGTTTTCAAGCACCCTTAAAGAAAAGCTTTCTCAATCTACTTCTTTATCTGCATTTAAAGGAAAAAATCTGGGGGATGGCGTTACCGCTTCTTTGCGCCAATTAGATTTCAAAAATTTAGCTCAGCTATTACAAGCCTTTGCCCTTCGTCGTCGAAATGCACTTCTAGTACTTTTATCAATTGTGTTGGTTTTGATTATTAATAGCCTTGTCATCACGCCTTATGGGCAACGTTTGCAAGGTCAAATGGAGATGCGCCCAGCACAATGGTCTCAGTTAGAAAGTTTGATCAAGCTTTCTAAATCCAATTCGACATCTTCTGGAGCCTTATTAACACCAACAACGGTGAGCATGCTTGACGATATGGAGCTGCAGAAAATTCAGGGTGTCTTTACTTCTCGTGGCATCAAGCCTAGCGTACTGAGAATGACTGCAGATAACCCTCCTCGTTTGGAATTACAGGCTAGTGAAGTGATGTTCTCTGTCTTGCTTGATGTTTTGGAGGAGTTACGCATCACCTGGCGTTTGTATCCAGAGCAGTTAAATGTCGTGGCGAGCTCAGGCGCAGGCATAGTCAATGTGAGTGGCGCTCTCGCTCAATCTAGCAACAATGCAAGTAATGCTAGTAGTGCCAGACCTAGCGGTCTTAATGGTATAGGGGTCATCCAATGAAACTGAAATTGGACCTAGCTCAGCGCCGCCCATCTAAGCTTTTTTGGCTCGCCTTGGTTTTACTATGTATATGGGTGGTTATTCGTCAATTGCCAGTGTCCTGGGTGGGTGGTGCTTTAGCCTCTCAAACTGGCTGTCGTGTCATGTTGCAACAACCCATGGGCACCATTTGGCAGGGGAGCGGTGCTTTAGCTTTTTCCGAACCCAATGCCTCTGAGGGCGGATGTCGAGAGCCTCTATCGGTAACAGAGCGCTTTCATTGGGAAAGCTCCTGTAAGTTGCTCTCTTTAAGCTGTAATACCAAAATTGATTTTGGCGCGCTAGATCAGCCGCAGTTGATCCAATGGGGTTTGGGCCAGACTCAGATCGCCGGTAATGAAATTAAGCTCCCAGCCAATGTTTTGGAGGGTCTAGGTAATCCCTGGAGCACTTTACGTCCGCGTGGTGAGTTGGGTGCGCGTTGGACGGATATTCATCTGGGTTCTGGATCTGAGAATGCTGGCTCCTTAGGGGTCATTCGAATTATCATCAGCAATTTAACCAGCCCAATTAGTCCCGTAAAGCCCCTGGGAAGTTATGAGATGCAGGTCAATATGACTCAAGAGGGAGCAAACTGGAACCTCTCCACCACCAATGGGCCTCTATTATTAAAGGGTCAAGGTGAAATGGGCGGTAAATCGGATGGTTCAGCGGCAAAATCGGGCCTGCGTTTTTCTGGTGAAGCTTCTGCCGCACCAGAGGCGCAAGACTCTTTAATTGGTTTGTTGTCTTTGCTTGGCAAAAAAGAAGGTGATGTGTATCGCCTCAAGTTTTAAGCACATTTGGTTGTCCGTTAAATAAAGCATTTTTAGTTATTTTTTAGTTATTTTTCAGTTATTTGTTAGTTTTTTTATTTGGTAGTGGCAATCATCACAAAGAGTCAGTATGCAGAACGTTTTTATGAATTTCTATAACCGTATGCCAACAGTGCAAATGCATCTGCGCAAACGCCTTGCGCAGTTAGTGATCATATGCGTCGCAGGCGAAAGTATTCTGATCCCATTTGCCTATGCGCAATCTGCCAATACTCCACAATCAAATATTGCCGTACCTGATGAAGGTAGTGTGACTTTATCGTTTTCAAACGCCGATATTGAATCGGTTTCTAATGTATTGGCTAAGGCCACCGGCCAAACGATCCTAGTTGACCCCAAAGTTAAGGGCGCGATTAATCTCATTAGTAATAAGCCTTTGACTAAAGCGAAAGCCTTGGATGCTTTTTCAACAGCATTGCGTACCTCAGGTTTTGCCTTGGTGGACGTCAATGGAATTTACCGAGTTGTGCCAGAAGCTGATGCTAAATTAATTAGTAATTCAGTGACTACTGGAAAGAGCAAGCAAGAAGGTGATCAAATCATCACGCGCGTGTTCAAGCTGAACTTTGAATCCGCCAATAACCTCTTGCCGGTTTTGCGCCCTTTAGTTTCACCAAACAATACGATTAATGCTTACCCAGGTAATAACACCATTGTCATTACCGATTACGCCAGCAATATTCAGCGTATCGCGCAATTAATTGATTCTATTGATGCGCCTACCTCAAGTGATGTGCAAACCATTAAATTGCAATTTGCTATCGCTACCGATATGGCGGCAATTTTAGGAAAAGTTTTAGATACCGCCACTACTGGCGGTGCTGACCCCGCTCTCAAAACGATGATTTTGGCTGAGCCTCGTAGTAATTCAATTTTGATACGTGGTGCTAGTGCTGAGCGTATTCGTCAAATTCGTTTATTAGTTGCGCGCTTGGATGTGCCTACATCTAATAATGGCAATATCTGGGTGGTTCCCCTTAAAAATGCGGAAGCAACAAAATTGGCGGTAACTTTGCGAGCAATCGTAGCGGCGGATGCCACTTTATCTGCTCAAGTGGTTGGTAATCCTGGTCAGCCTGGCTCGGTGAATCCGAGTGCTAACCTCAATCAGCCACAATCTAATCAGCAGGGAAGTACGGCGCCTGGCGCATCGGGTTCTAGCGCGGCAACTTCTGCGCTAACCAGCTCTAGTAATCCAACGACGGGCGGCATTATTCAGGCGGAGCCCGCAACCAATTCCATCATCATTACGGCAAGCGAGCCTTTGTATCGCAGCTTGCGTCATGTGATTGAGCAGTTAGATCGTCGCCGTACACAGGTTTATATTGAATCTCTGATTGCTGAAGTCAGCTCTACAAATGCAGCTGAACTCGGTATTCAGTGGCAGGGTCTAATTGGTTCCGGAAATCAAAACGTAGGTTTCGGTGGAACCAACTACACAAACGCTGCTGGCCAGCCTGGCTCAAATATTGTTGGCTTGGGCTCTAACGTCAATAATATTTTGAACCCTGGAAGTTCAACGGGCGTTGCGATTCCACCGGCGCCTGGTTTGAACTTGGGATTACTCACGAAATTTAATGGCACGTATGGGATGTCTGCCCTGATCACCGCTTTAGCGACAACGCAAGGCACGAATATTCTCTCGACACCAAACCTGATTACCTTGGATAACGAAGAAGCACGTATTGTGGTGGGTCAAAACGTTCCCATCATCACGGGTTCTTATGCGCAAACAGGTTCCACCAGTACAGTGACACCATTTCAAACCTATACCCGTCAGGATGTAGGTTTGACATTACGCGTGCGCCCGCAAGTTTCAGATAACGGCATTGTGAAGATGCAGATTTACCAAGAGGTATCTTCTATCTATAACCAAAACTTTGCCGCCGGTATTATTTTGAATAAACGTAATATTGAGTCTAATGTCTTGGTAGATGATGGTCAAATTATTGTGCTTGGTGGTTTGATTGAAGATAACTACACGGATGGCTCAAGCGGAGTGCCTTTCTTAAAAGACATTCCGATTATTGGAGCATTGTTCCGCTCTGATTCAAAGACAAGAACGAAAACCAATTTGCTGGTATTTATTCGTCCTTACATCTTGCGCGATAAAGATCAAACAGCCGACCTCACTGGAAACCGTCTGAATTTGGTTCAGCAAACTGAGAATCAATTTAAGCAAGCGCCAATGCTGTTGCCTAAGGAAGATTTACCAAGGATGTCTGAATTGGAAACCCCAATGGTTCCTCCTGGCCCACCGGTTACTCCTAACAATAATTTACCGTCATCTGGATTGACTAAGCCGATTCCAGTAAGACCATCTAATGCTCCTGCTTCAGCTGCGCCTCTACCCATTACGATTCAGTAATTGAATGAGCACGCAACGTCTACCTCGCATTCCATTTGCCTATGCAAAGGCCAATGAAATCCTCCTTAAAAAAGGCGAGGACTTGGAAGGGGATGAATCCTCGGTAGCACCTTCGGTGCCATTATTGATTCATAGTCCCAAAACCGATTTATCAGTCTTGCAAGAGATTTGTCGATTGGTAGGCCCCGTACAGCGGATTGAGCAATCTAGTGATGAAGTGTTAGAGGCCTTAAATCAGTCCTACTCTCAAGGGGATTTAAATGCATCCCAAGTAGTTGATGAGGTTGAAGAGGCGGTAGATCTTTCGCGTCTTTTGCAAGAAATGCCAGTCTCTGAAGATTTGCTAGAAATGAATGATGATGCTCCAGTCATTCGGATGATTAATAGCTTACTAAAACAAGCTAGCCGTGATGGTGCATCTGATATTCATCTAGAGGCATTTGAACGCAAATCTGTGGTGCGCTTTAGGGTGGATGGAAATTTGCGCGATGTCGTTGATATGCGTCGTGACTTGCATGCTGCCTTGGTATCGCGGATCAAGATCATGGCCTCATTGGATATCGCCGAAAAGCGAATGCCGCAAGATGGTCGTATCTCATTGCGAGTGGGTGGGCGCGCTATTGATGTGCGGGTATCGACTTTGCCAACATCACATGGTGAGCGAGTGGTTTTACGTTTACTCGAGAAGAATTACGACCGTTTAGATTTGCGTGCCCTGGGTATGGCTGAGGATACTTTTAATAAATTTGATTTATTAATTCATCGTCCGCACGGGATTGTTTTGGTCACCGGTCCAACGGGTAGTGGTAAGACAACGACTTTATATGGCGCTTTATTGCGCTTGCGTAATAAGATCAACAACATCATGACCGTGGAAGATCCGATCGAGTACAACCTTGATGGTATTGGTCAGACGCAGGTCAATTCAAGAATTGATATGAACTTCGCAAGGGCGCTGAGGGCTATCTTGCGTCAAGATCCCGATATTGTGATGATTGGTGAAATTCGTGATTTAGAGACAGCGCAGATTGCCGTGCAAGCCTCTTTGACTGGCCATTTAGTTTTAGCTACTTTGCATACCAATGATGCCCCATCTGCAGTCACCCGATTGATTGATATGGGTATTGAGCCCTTCCTGCTCTCATCAACTTTATTGGGTGTACTGGGCCAGCGCTTGATACGTTTATCTTGCCCAGCTTGCGGTGGCAAGGGATGCAACGCTTGTGGTGACTCTGGATATAGTGGGCGAGCCGGTATTTATGAATTAATGACTACCAATGAAAAGATTCGTGAGTTGATTCATCAGCATGCGGCAGAAAGTGATATTCGCAAGCAGGCTTTAGTAGGCGGTATGCGTACCCTAGCCGATGATGGCAAGCGCTGGGTTGCTGAAGGCAAGACCACACCAGAAGAAATTTTGCGTGTCACTGGGTCTGTAGAAATTGATTAAGCACTGATATGCCACGCTATCGATTTGAAGCCCTCACATACGCAGGTAAGAGCGAGCGTGGCAGCGTAGAAGGTGAAAGCGAGCGCGCAGTTCGTCAAGCTTTGATGGCCAAACAGCTTGTGCCGGTAACCATTGAGCTAGAAACAGAATGGAGTAAGCAACGCGTTTGGAATCGCTGGTTCTCAGAAAACAAGCCTCTAAGCCGCGCTGATTTGGCATTAGTTACCAAGCAAGTTGCGATTTTGGTGAGATCTGGTGTGCAGATCGATGAAACCCTTTCCGTGTTGGCGGAAGAAACTAGTCAGACTCATGTCAAAACTGTTTTACAAGCAGTCGTCGCTGAATTGCGATCTGGCTTGCCCTTATCTAAAGCCATTGCTACACAGCCTTTATCTTTTGATCCTTTGTATCAAGGGGTCGTTGGTGCAGCGGAGCAGTCTGGGAAGATGGGGCAAGTGCTGACCCAGTTAGCCGAGTTTTTAGAAAAGCGCCAAGCCTTAAAGAATAAGGCGCTGGGTGCTTTAGCTTACCCAGCCATGCTAACTTGCGTGGCTTTCATGATTGTTCTGTTCTTGATGACCTATGTTGTGCCGCAAATTGCCAGAGTTTTTCAGAGTACAAGACAGGCATTACCATTTTCAACTCGTTTCATTTTGGCACTTTCAGATTTTTTGGTGAATTGGGGTTGGCTGTTGGCAATCATCGTTGTCGCGGCGATCTTTTATGGACGCCGGGCATTGGCCAAGGAAGATATTCGGTTAAGGGTAGATCGCGCTTTACTCAACTTGCCTTTATTGGGCCCTTTGTTGCTAGGATTTGAGACTGCTCGTTTTGCCAATACGATGGCCATGCTTGTTTCTGCTAATGTCCCTATTTTGACGGCCTTGCATAGTGCAAAAAGTACCTTGAGTAATTCTGTTTTGCGTGCAGCGATTGATTCAACAGAAGGGCGCTTACGTGAAGGAACAAGTTTGGCCAGAGCTTTAGGAAGTCAGGGTGTTTTTTCCCCGATTTTGATTCACTTAATTCGTTCTGGTGAAGCATCGGGTAAGTTAGCGGAAATGCTCAAGTATGGCGCGGAAAATGCCGAGCTAGAATCTGAGCAAAAGACCAAAATCTTTACCAGTTTGTTAGAGCCATTGTTGATATTGTTGATGGGTTTGATGGTGTTGGGAATTGTGATGGCTGTGATGCAGCCTATCTTAGAAATGAATTCAGGAGTAAGGTAACAAAATGCAAATACTCATCATGACTGGACCGCACAGTCGCGTCAGGGAAATCACCCTGACTGCTCGTCATTTGGTTTTTGGCGGCGCCGCTGTTCTAGCTTTGCTATTGGGGACAAATCTTATGGTCAGCTCAGTAACTAGCGAGACTAAAGATCTTCTTCATGCAATGGAAAAAAAAGAGTTGCTCGAGAAGCGCTTTATCGCTAATTCAGAGGATGATTACGAGACCAAACTCATGGAGTTGCAAGCACGCTTAGATGATGCCCAGCGTAACTTAGATCAATTGGATGCATTACGCACTCAATTATTACGTACCAATGGCCAAGGAAATGTTGCTAATTTCACCAACGTCACCAATCTCAGTAACGCAGATTTTAATAATCACGCGGTTAATTTTGGTAGTGCGCAAGGTGGCCCTTTGCGGCCTTCAACTGTCACTATTAATCTGGGAAATCAAGGCGAGCAGTATGGCGCTCGTTTAGATCGTACGGTTCAAGATTCGATTGCTTTAAATGCACGTGTTGAAGAAATGCAAAGCTCGCTGACCCATACTTGGGATGTTGCCAATTCCATTCCTACTGCATCTCCATTGCAGCTTATGCCTCAGGCATCTAGTGGCTTGGGCTACAGAGCAGATCCGTTTACTGGAAAAGTTGCGTGGCATGAAGGCACAGACTTTCCAGCTGCCTATGGCACGCCAATCCTAGCCACCGCCGATGGTACGGTTATTCGCGCTGCTTGGGATGATGAGTACGGCAATGTTGTTGATATTGCTCACAAGAATGGGGTAGTGACTCGCTACGCCCATGCTCAAGAGTTGCTTGTGAAATCTGGCGATATTGTTAAACAAGGCCAAGCGATTTCTAAAGTAGGCTCTAGCGGTCGATCAACAGGACCGCATTTGCACTATGAAGTATTAAGAGATGGGCAGTCTTTAGCGCGAAATTGATCGATCGGCTCAATTTACTTCTGTTTTTACTCTTAGGGTACCAAGCTTAAGAAGAGGTATTCAAAGAAGATGATCAGATGAACCATTCCCTGAAGCAAAGTGGTTCTACCAATCACTAAAGTAAGTGCGCCAATAAAGAAAGATAGGTACATCAGAACGATATTGAGATCGCTAATGCCAAGGCTCAGTGGTAGGTGAAAAAAGATTGCTATAGCCGCTACTGTAGGAATAGTTAAACCAATACTGGCCAATGCTGATCCTAAGGCCAGATTCAAGCTACTCTGTAATCGATTGGATTGGGCAGCTCTCACAGCAGCATAAGCTTCAGGCATGAGAACTAGCATGGCAATGGCAATACCTACGACAGTTTTAGGTGCGCCTGCGGCTTTTACCCCAGCTTCAATAGCGGGGCTTAAGGCTTCTGCAAGCCCAACTACGATCACTAAAGAAACCAATAGCAGGACAACGCTTAGCAAGGTTTTACCAGTGCTTGGTTTATCAGCATGGACAGTACTATCTGTTTTATGGGCTTTTACAGCAGGGAGGTAGTAATCGCGATGACTGACTGTCTGAAAAAATAAGAATGCGCCATATAAAGCAAATGAAGCGATGCCTGCAAATGCCAATTGGCTTTTTGTAAAGTCTGGACCAGGAGTGCTGATAGTCACGATTGGCATAACAAGAATAAAAGTAGCCAACGCAGTCAGTACAGCTAATGAGGAAATCGTTCCTTCATTGCGAAAAGACATTTCATAATGCTTGAGACCGCCCATAAAAATACATAAGCCAATGACGCCGTTGATCACAATCATGACGGTCGCAAAGACGGCATCGCGTGCAATAAACTCGGAGCCCTCATGACCCGCTAACATCATGGAAATAATGAGAGAAACTTCAATAATCGTTACGCTAATAGAGAGCACTAAAGTACCAAAGGGCTCACCAGTTTTGTGGGCAATGACTTCTGCGTGATGGACGGCAGACAGAACTGCGCCGATAAGCGTTGCGCCCATCAGGCAAATAAACCAGGTTTGGCTAAGAAGATTGGTCATGGGAAAGGGGTAATGGCTCAGGTAGGTGGAATAAATAGAATAGGGTTAAGCTTATATCAATCTCAAAATTTGACTTAAATATTTAGAAAGCTTTTATGAAGGCAATTATCCTATTTGGGCATGGTGCTCGCGATTCTCGTTGGCGAGAGCCTTTTGATCGCTTAGCCGCCATGTGGCAAGAACAACACCCCAATACCTTGGTTGAATTGGCTTTTTTGGAGATGATGCAACCTTCATTAGAGGAAGCCATCACTGGACTTGTAAAAAAGGGATCTAACGAAGTGGTGGTTGTGCCCGTGTTTTTTGGTCAGGGCGGTCATCTGCGCAATGATTTCCCCATATTGCTTGAGGAGTGTCAGGGAAAATTCCCCGCAGTGAGGTTAAGCGCTACGTCGGCCGTTGGTGAGGATGTTGCTGTTTTGCAGGCGATCGTCGATTTTGGCGCTAGGGCTTTGTAAGTCCTTGGCTTGCTTGTCCTCTGACTCGTTGGAATCGATTTCAGGAGCTTTGCGCTCTAAAGCCTGGCCAATCATGATGAGGGCTGGTGAAGTGCTATCAAACCAATGATCCGCCTGGCCTGTGGCCAACTCAGCTAAGGTACTTGCCCACTGACGCTCGCGTGAGGTGCTTACCGCCTCCAATATGTAGACGGGTGTGTCGGGCCCATGTTGGCGATTATGGCTGGCGTTATCGGGATCAGTGCTTTGTTGGATTAATTGCTCTGCAATGCGTGTGGCATCCTTGCGGCCCATGTAATACACCAAAGTGTCTGCATGAGGATTGGCAATGGGCTGATGAGAGACTGCATCCTCCAATGATGAGGCATCGGTTCCCTGGGCAAGTGTAATAAAAGCCACGCTACGAGAAACACCTCGCAAGGTAAGCGATTTCTGAATACTGGCTGCACCGGCTAAGGCTGCAGTTATGCCGGGAACCACTTCAACTTCAATGTTTGCCTCTTTAAGCGCTTGAATTTCTTCATCGGCACGTCCAAACATCATGGGGTCGCCACCTTTAAGGCGAACAACTACTTGGTATTTCTGTGCAGCATCCACTAAGCGCTTATTGATAAATTGCTGAGCTGAGGAGAGTTTGCCGCAGCGCTTGCCAACGGCCTCTTTAATAGCTTGCGGACAAAGGGCGAGCATCTCAGACTCCACTAAAGCATCATGAAAAACAATATCCGCCTTCTCTAGGAGCTTTGCGCCACGCACGGTAATGAGATCAGCTGCGCCAGGACCTGCGCCAACCAAATAGACCTTACCGGTAGTGGAGATGTTTTTCATCGTTTGATAAATTACGCTCGCAGCAAAGAGCGTTTGCCGCGCCAGCTATTTTGGGTGGTGACGGTAAAGAGTTCAAACTGCTTTACGGCGACATCCAGATTTTGATCATGACGCAATTCAAAACTATCAAAACCGACACGAGCACCTTGTAGCAGCTGATCAATCAGTACATCACCAATTGCACGAATTTCTTTATCCCAAGTAAAGCGATCTCGCAGCAATGCTGCTGTGCTAAAGCTGCGACCATCTCTAAAAAGTGGAAAGTGCGCTGCAACGATCGGCCACAGCGTTTTACCCTCTTCAATTAATTCACCATGCTTGAGAATGTCATCATCAGCAGCAAACCACACACCGATTTGTCCGTTTTTTGCGCGAGTCAAAATATCTTGCTCTTTGTGATGTTTAATCCACCAAAAAAACGGCACCAATACTTTATGTGCGCCATGCTCGAGATCGGGTAGGCCACCTTCGTCCTGATCGCCACTCCAGGTTTGCCATTCATTAGGCGTCAGTGTGGGTTTACCGCCTTTAGGAAAATGCAAAATCTCTTTGTGGGAGTCAATTGCGTTTAGATTACTAGCACTCATGATGCATCCCCTCCTAAACCTGCTCCATCTGTTTTACTCTTCTTCTTGGCATTCAGATAAGCGGCTTCTTTAAAGGGGGTGACGCCTATACGGCGATATGCTTCTACAAAAGACTCATCGACATTGCGCTGGGCAACATAGGTATTGATGATGTTGGTAATGACATCTGGAATTTCATCGGCATAAAAAGACGGACCAATCACTTTACCGATCGCCGCATCAAATCCTTGATCACCGCCCAGAGTAATTTGATACCACTCTTCACCATCTTTATCTACACCCAAAACACCAATATTGCCAACGTGATGATGACCACATGAATTAATGCAACCAGAAATATTTAAACTGATATCACCTAAGTCATACAGGTAATCCAAGTCATCAAAGCGCTCTTGAATAGCTTTGGCAATTGGCAAAGACTTTGCATTAGCCAAGGAACAGAAATCCCCTCCAGGACAAGCAATCAAATCGGTTAATAAACCAATATTGGGGATGACTAAATTTTGCTTCTTGGCGGCACGCCAAAACTGAAGTAATTGAGTTTGTTCCACATCAGCTAGAACCAAGTTTTGCTCGTGAGTAACGCGCAATTCGCCAAAACTATATTGATCGGCTAAATCCGCAATCGCATTCATCTGCGCAGTGGTGGCATCGCCAGGGGCAGCGGTACCATGGGGTTTGAGTGACAAAATGACTGATGCATAGCCCGGCACTTGATGGCTGCGGACATTGCGCTCCAACCAGCGTGCAAATGCAATACGTTCATTCGCATCTAGTTCAGATTCAAACTGACTCTTGAGTGCTTCATTATCGATCGCTGGTAAGTTTTTATAAGCAGGCTTTGTAAAGTGCTTGGCAACACGATCCCATTCAGCTTGAGTAAAGTTGTCATCACCCTTGGCGATGTAAGCCCATTCACCCTCCACTTGGCGCGCGAACTCTTCTGGCCCCAAAGCCTTTACTAAAATCTTGATACGGGCTTTGTATAAATTATCGCGACGGCCAAAGCGGTTATAAACACGCAATAGTGCAGTTAAGTAACTTGGCAAAAGTTGCCAAGGAAGTTCTTGTTTAATAAGTTGCCCAAGAATTGGTGTGCGACCCATGCCACCACCTGCGTAGATATCGGCAACCAGTTCACCCTGAGCATTTTTCTTCATTTCAATACCCACGTCATGGCAAAGCAGAACAGTACGATCTTCTTTTGCGCCATTAATGGCAAATTTAAATTTACGCGGTAAATGGGCAAACTCTGGATGTAAGGTTGACCACTGGCGAAGTAGTTCACAAACAGGGCGTGGATCTACATATTCATCACTTGCGACTCCAGCAAAGGCATCACTGGTAATGTTGCGTATGCAGTTACCTGAAGTTTGAATCGCATGCATTTGAACCTTAGCTAAATCGGCCAAGATGTTTGGAGTCTCTTCAAGCTCTACCCAGTTGTACTGAATATTCTGACGGGTAGTGAAGTGACCATAGCCACGATCATATTTATCAGCAATAGTCGCCAAGGTGCGTAATTGGTTTGAGCTTAACAAGCCATAGGGAATGGCTACACGCAACATATAAGCGTGGCGTTGGTGGTAAAGACCGTTTTGCAGGCGTAGTGGGCGGAACTCTTCCTCGGGCAAGGTTCCGTCTAGGCGTCTTGCAACCTGATCTCTAAATTGGGCAACCCGTTCGTCAACGAGTGTTTGGTCAATGGTGTCATATTTATACATAGCCATGGATTGTCGTGGATTTGCGTTATTGCTTCAAATACGCAATAGTCGATCCTATATATCTAAATAGATATATAGATGATGGATTAATAGTGCATATCTAACATATTGGGCCAATAAAAGAGGCAGACCAATCTCGCCCCTTACTTTTGCAATTGAGCGCATATAAGTAAATGAAGTTCTCAAACTCCACAGGAGAATATGCTTAAAGGCTAAATTCTCGATAGTGCTTATAAAGGTTGGCGATAGAGGCAAAACCGAGCACCACAATCAATATTGAAAATAGGTATTCTGGTGTGAGATAGCTAAATGCGCCAATCTGAATCAGGATTACCGCCCCAATAAAGGAGGCGATAGAGCCTAAAACAACCCACTGAAACTTTGGCACAAAAGCTCCCAGGGTAATGGCCACAAAGATTAAGACCAATTCTGAAATGAGTTGATCGGCGGTTTCGAAAATGCGATTGGTGAGCTCTGGAGCGATGAATTTACCTAAAATGGCAATCAATAGGATGGCGCCAAGAACAATAAAGTTCAACTTTGCTTTGAAAAGAATGGTTTGAAGTTGCTTATTCATCTCATAAAAACGGGTTTAAGCACCGTTAGCGCTAAAAACTAGGCTGATGCCAATCCAGAGTAAAACAAAGGCAACTAGGATCGTGAAGCCAATTTTCTTGAGGAAATACCCCAAGGTATCCATGTAGGCTTCATCGTTCTTGCCAAAATACTGGTCAAAACGCTTCCAAACTAGGCGACCAACGATTAATGGCAGCAACATGGCGACAATACCGAGGGTAACGGTGAGGGTGTTATTCATGAAAGTCCATCACTTAAAGATGTCAAGGATAACCGTTTTGAAGTTTTGATCTGTCTCATGACCCCTTTAAAAGCCTTATCTACTGGGTTTATGTGTCCTAGAAGGTGGTTTGTTGATACAGTAGAGCCTTATTGGCCTTGCTGGCTCGATGTCACATGCTATTTATTACATAGGAAATAAGATAAATGACCGAATTATCAGTAACTCAACTTAAAGAAATCCGCACAGCAGTAATGGGCGCGGCCGCTAAAGCGCCTGGCTATTTGATTGGTTTGGGGATTTTATTTATCGTCCTAGGCATGATTGGTATTGCAGGGCAAGTCTTGTTCTCCTTTGTCACCATTAATGTACTTGGCGCCTTTTTGATTGTTGGCGGTGGCTTGCAGTTGGCTCACGCATTTAAATCTACAGGCTGGAAGAGTGTTGGTATTCAAGTAGTTTTAGCGATTTTGTATATCGCTGCCGGACTTTTCACATGGGCATTTCCAATTCCTGCCCTAGAAGCTATTACTTTGTGGCTTGCCGCGATATTCTTCATCACGGGTTTTTTGCGTTTAATCTCCGCTTTTCAACATCGTCATTTCAATGAATGGATTTGGTTGGTGCTTTCTTCGGCAATTTCCATTTTGATGGGCGTGTTGATTATGAATAGCTATCCAGCATCTAGCTTATGGTTGCCTGGTTTATTGATCGCTATCGAGCTCTTGTTGCAAGGTTGGTCGTTATTGTTCCTGGGCTTTGCTGCACGCTCATTGACTAAATAATTTTCATTATCTCGAAATTGATGTGAAGGTTTTATCCCCATCAGCATGAAAAAAACTGACTTATATAAAAATCTAGGTTTGGCTGTTTCGCACCGCATGAAAAATGCAGCGAAGGTGGCTAAACCTAGTGGCAACGATAAAGCCAAGACTAAAAAAGAGTTAGCAAGCTCCAACCCCTTGCTAGCCTCTTTGATGGGTAAAGCAAAATCAAAGTAAAAGGTTTGAAGCGATCTTCACCCCTGTTTCTGATTGATTTTCTCAAGGCCATTGCAGCGCTTTTAATTATTCTGCATCACCTATCGAGTTATGGCCAGATTGCGGTCGATGCTCGCCATGTTCTTCCTGGAGTCATGACCTGGCTCTTTGAGTATGGGCGCTATGCAGTGCAGATCTTCTTGGTGATGGCGGGGTACTTAGCTGCGCAATCTCTTACGCGCTTTGCGAATGCAAAGTTTAGTGGCCGAAGTTTGCTCAAGGTCATCTTCAATCGCTATCTGCGATTATTTGCCCCCTATACCGTTGCTTTGTTAGTCACTATTCTGTGCGCCTATATTGCGCGCTTTTGGGTGGCTGATGAGTTCGTGGGGGAGTCAGAGACTTTAAGTCAATTTTTGGCCCATCTATTTTTCCTGCAAGGAATCTTAGGTTTGGACTCTATTTCTGCTGGTGCATGGTATGTAGCTATCGACTGGCAACTCTATGCAGTCTTGGCAATTTTGATGATCTCTTACCCAAGCTATCAAGCATTACTCTGGACTTTGAGTATTTTGGCGGTGAGTTCTTTATTAATCTTTAATCGCTCGGGTCAATACGAAGCTTATTTTATTTACTTCATGGGATCTTATGCTTTAGGAGTTCTCGCCTATCTCGCAAAAAACTTTTCTAATGAAAAGATTAATCGACTTGCAAAGATTGCTTTGATAGTGATTGGTTTGATCATTGCGGGTGCATCGTTTCATCAGCTTTGGTTAAGAAATATCCTGGCGTGGTTTGTCGCCTTAGGTTTATTTTTGTGGGGGAATTTAGCGTATCCACGAGTAAGGGGTGACTTGGGTAAGAAGGCTTTGAAAGTCACTACCTGGGGAAGTCAGCGCTCCTATTGCGCTTTCCTGATCCACTTTGCATTCATCTTATTAGCCAATACGATTTATATTGCCTCTGGCTTGGCCGCTCATGAGAGTGGATTGATTGCCTTACTTCTCATGCTGGGTGTATTGATGTCTAGCTGGTGCGCAGCCAATTATTTATATCGATGGGTAGAGTTGCCATCGATGAAATTGAAAATCTAATTTTCTTGCGTTCTTAAATTCCCATATCTTTTAAAACACGGAAAATTTCGCGATAGGCTTTTGGCGGCTTATTTTGCTCTTTTTCTTTGCGAGCATTGCGAATGAGAGTGCGCATATTCTGAATATCCATGTCAGGATATTGCTCAATCATTTTGGTGAAAACTTCATCGTTAGCAATGAGCTTATCTCGATAACTTTCTAGGTGATGGAGTTTGGCAGTCTCTGCTTTGCTCACACCTTGAATTGCATCCAGGCGGTTTTGAATGGCATCTAATTCGCCTGCATCCAAAAAACGCATGAGCTTGCCAAGATACTGTTTGTGACGACGAATAGCCTCAAAACTCTTAATTTTGTTGGTTTCTGCGATAGCTGCTTTAATTGCCTCATCCATTGGAATGGTTTTAAGTGCATCGCTGCTTAATGCCGCCAATACTTCAGCCAACTTCTGGCGCTCTGTCATTTGGCGCTTTAGCTCAGATTTGCTCGGCCCATCATTTGGGTCTTCTAATTTAGGGGTACGATTTTTTTCATTGACATGCATGGCTCTATTTTAAACGGGTATCGCATTAGACTGGTCGTTCATGAGCGATTGAGGCTTTCATCTACCCAAAATTCTGGTTTGGTAAATAATAGAGAGCAATATACATGTCTAAACATGAGCCCATTAAAGAGATTTAAGAGATTCGAGACAAGCAAATGACGCAAATCAATACATATGACTTCATCATCATTGGCGCAGGGAGTGCGGGGTGTTTGCTGGCCAAGCGTTTGTCTGAAAATCCCCAGAAGCGAGTTTTGCTGATTGAAGCTGGTAAAAATGACCACTACATCTGGATTCATATTCCGGTGGGTTACCTCTATTGCATTGATAACCCGCGGGCAGACTGGCGCTTTCGTACGGCAAAAGAGAGCGGCTTAAATGGCCGTTCCTTACTTTATCCCCGCGGCAGAGTGCTTGGAGGCTGCTCTTCTATTAATGGCATGATTTATATGCGTGGCCAAGCTGGAGACTATCAGTCCTGGGTCGAGGCTACTGGCGATGATTCCTGGTCTTGGCAAAATGCACTCAAACGTTATAAGCAGTTTGAGGACTATCACGGCGTTGCTAATGAATGGCATGGCAAAGGTGGTGAGTGGACCGTTTCTAAGCAGCGTTTGCGTTGGCCGGTGATGGATGTTTTTAAGCAGGCCGCTGTTGAGGCAGGTATTCCAGCATCTGATGACTTTAATCAGGGTGATAACTTTGGTGTGGGGTATTTCGATGTAAGTCAACGAGATGGTTGGCGCCTAAATACCTCAAAAGCTTTTTTGCGTGATGCAGTAAAACGCCCAAATCTCACAGTGATTACACAAGCGCTGGTGAATAAATTATTGATCGATCCAGCATCAAAAAATTGTTATGGTGTGCAATATACAAAAGATGGAGCGGTGCTTGAGGCCCATTGCGCGATAGAGCAGGGCGGAGAAGTCTTGTTGTCCGCGGGCGCGATTGGAAGTGTGCAAATTTTGGAGCGCTCTGGAATTGGTTCTGCCAAAAGACTTGGCGATCTGGGTATTCCTGTCTTAAGCGATCTGCCTGGAGTCGGTGAAAATTTACAAGACCATTTGCAATTACGCATGGTTTATAAAGTTAGCGGCATTAAAACCCTCAATACCAAAGCCAACTCTCTATTTGGCAAAATGATGATTGGTTTGGAATACCTCCTCAAACGCTCGGGCCCTATGTCAATGGCTCCATCGCAATTGGGCGCCTTTGCATATAGCTCTCCAGACCAAAAATCAGCCAACCTTGAATATCATGTGCAACCATTGTCTTTAGAAAAGTTTGGCGAAGACTTGCATTCATTTAATGCGTTTACAGCAAGCGTATGTAATTTACGCCCCACTTCACGCGGTAGTGTTCATATCAACTCAGTCGATCCAGAGGCTCCACCGATTATTGCGCCCAACTATTTGTCAACACAAGAGGATCGAAAGGTTGCTGCAGAAGCATTGCGCTTAACACGTCAGATTGTTCAGAGTCCAGCACTCCAGCCTCACCTGCCAGAAGAATACAAACCTGGTGTGCAATATCAAACAGAGGATGAGCTCATTAAAGCGGCGGGCGATATTGGTACAACGATCTTTCATCCAGTAGGCACCTGTAAGATGGGTAGAGCCGATGATCCGATGGCAGTGTTAGATTCAGAGTTGCGGGTCAGAGGCATTGATCATCTGCGCGTGGTCGATGCTTCTGCCATGCCAACGATTACATCGGGTAATACGGCTGCACCAACAATGATGATTGCGCAGCGTGTTGCTGAGCTTCTCGCTTAAGTTGCATTGCTTGTGAATACTCCCCGCGCAGCAATTCATAAAAATCCCCATTTGCCAGCAAGCCATATGTTGCTGGCGTTGGCAATTGTTGCCGTGTGGGGAACGAACTTTGTGGTGATTAAGAATTGCCTGAGCGCGTTTCCACCATTCTTGTTTGCTGCACTGCGATATACATTTGCCTTATTGCCAGCAGTATTCTTTGTCCCTAAACCGAAGGTGAGTTGGCGAAGTCTTTGTCTTTATGGGCTATTTACTGGGGTAGGGCAGTTTGGGGTCATGTATTACGCTATTAATGGGCAGATATCTCCAGGCTTAGCTTCCTTGGTTATTCAAACCCAGGTCTTTTTTACAATTGGCTTTGCCATGTTTTTTGCTAGGGAGGGACTGCGGTTTTATCAAGCTATAGCCGTGGCTGTAGCAATGACAGGTTTGCTAATTATTGCAGTGCACACTGATGCAAGTACCACCTTCTTGGGCTTGGCCTTGGTTGTTTTTTCTGGATTTTCTTGGGGGGCTGCCAATACAGTCAGCCGTCAAGCGGGATCCATCAACATGCTTTCCTATGTTGTTTGGGCAAGTGCGTTTTCTGTTCCTCCGTTGGCGTTCATCTCTTATTTCTTTGAGGGTGGGGCGGATCATTTAAGCGGCATCCTCTTGGCAGCCCCAGTGGGTGCCTGGATTGGCGTCCTCTGGCAATCCTGGGGAAATACGCTATTTGGCTATGCCGCATGGGGTTGGTTGCTGTCCAAGCACCCAGCGGCAGTAGTAGCACCAGCACCTTTGCTAGTACCCATTTTTGGAATGGGGGCATCTGCTTATTTTTTAGGTGAGTCTTTACCAGTCTGGAAAGTTCTTGCGGCTGGATTGGTTATTGCTGGCCTGGTTATTAACCTTTTTTGGCCCAGCCTTCGTTCGCAACTTCGTAACTTAATGGCTTAGTTGTTTAACTAAGTTACTTAATGTAGAAGACTAAGGAAAACCCTCATACAAAGCTCTTTTTTTGCCTCTGTATTAACAGTAAGATAGTTTCTCGTTACAAGCAGTACCTATAAAAAAGTATTTAATCAAATTACTAGTTTTAGTCATGGAGACCTTATGAATATTCGTCGTCACATTTTCGCGGTTGTAACAGCTGGAATGCTCTCAACCGGTGCTTACGCTGCTGATATTAAAGTTGGTGTAACTGGCCCGTACACAGGCGGCTCATCCTCAATGGGTGTAAGCATGCGTGATGGTGTGCGTTTGGCTGCCAAAGAAATTAATGCCGCTGGCGGTGTTAATGGCAACAAAATTGTGTTGCTCGAGCGCGATGATGAGGCGAAAAATGAGCGTGGAGTGCAAATCGCTCAGGAGTTGATCAACAACGAGAAAGTGGTTGCAACTTTAGGTTTTGTTAATACAGGTGTTGCTTTGGCTTCTCAGCGTTTTTATCAGGATGCGAAGATCCCTGTGTTGAATAACGTCGCAACAGGCACCATGATTACCAAACAGTTCCCGAATGCACCGGAAAACTATATTTTCCGTAATGCGGCTGCTGACAACATTCAAGCACCAATGATTGCAAAAGAAGCGGTTGAGAAGCGTGGCTTGAAAAAGGTAGCCATCTTGGCTGACTCTACCAACTACGGTCAGTTGGGTCGCGAAGACTTGGAAAAAGCGCTAAAGACTTATGGTGTGACACCAGTTGCAACAGAGAAATTTAATATTGGTGACGTGGATATGACATCCCAACTGCTCAAGGCTAAAAATGCTGGTGCAGAAGTGATATTGACTTATGCAATTGGACCTGAGTTGGCTCAAATTGCTAATGGCATGTCTAAATTGGGCTGGAAAAAACCGATGATTGGTAGCTGGACTTTGTCCATGGCTAGCTTCATTGATACGGCTGGTAAAAATGGTAATGGTGCAACGATGCCTGAGACTTATATTCAGACGCCTTCCACTACACCTAAGCGTAAAGCGTTCCAAGAAGCTTATCTTAAAGAGTTCAAGCCAAAAAATAACAATATCGCTTCCCCAGTTTCTGCTGCTCAAGGATACGATTCTGTTTATTTGCTGGCTGCCGCTATCAAACAAGCTAACAGCACTGAAGGACCAAAGATTTTGGAAGCCCTCCAAAATTTGAAGGCTCCAGTCGATGGCGTTGTAATGACTTACAACAAGCCATTTACGGCAGCTAATCACGAAGCAATCTCCTCTAATGATGTCGTGATGGGTGTAGTTGAGAATGGTCGTGTTGAATTCTTGAACTCTGAAGATACTGCTCCTAAAGGTTCTAAGAAGAAATAAGCAGCCATTCATAAGTTCTAGATTCCAAACGAATTTCATTACTTATTCTGCGCTTAACAATTTGTAAAAAGTAGACGCCGCCCAAAAAGCGGCGTTTTCCTTACAATCTCGAATTCATCAATAAAACAGTTTTAAGAATTTTTAGGTCTACATAATGGATATCCTTTCACAAATCCTTTCGAGCGGTATAGCGGTAGGCATGATCTATGCGGTCATTGCCTTCGGTTTTCAGCTTACCTTTGCCACTTCAGGTACTTTGAACTTCGGTCAGGGTGAAGCCTTAATGTTAGGTGCTTTAGTTGGCCTGACATGTGTTGATACTTTGGGAATGAACTACTGGCTAATGATTCCAGTGGTTTGTGCATTCGGCATGATTCAAGGTGGCGTTGTTGAGCTCATTGGCGTTCGTCCCGCAATCAAAATTAAGTCTGAGTTTGGTTGGATTATGTCCACCATCGCTCTCGGTATTATTTTCAAAAACGTTGCTGAAAATATCTGGGGCCGTGATGCTTTGCCATTCCCATCCCCATTGAGTACTGATCCTATTAATTTCTTAGGCGCCAATATCATGCCAATGGAAATTTTGGTGGTATTTGGTGCGCTAGCGATGATGTTGCTCGTGGAATTTTTTAACCGTAAAACAATATACGGTAAGGCAGTAGTTGCGACGGCAAATGATCGTGATGCAGCCGGCCTAATGGGTATTAATACCAGCATGGTAATCACTTTCTCATACGCACTCTCCTCTTTAACTGCAGCCTTTGCTGGCGTGTTGATTGCGCCGTTAACCTTGACTGGCGCAACCATGGGTGGCGCCTTAGGTTTGAAAGCGTTTGCAGTAGCGATTATTGGTGGCCTTTCTAGTGGCCTCGGAATTATTGTGGGTGGCTTGATTTTAGGGATCGTTGAAACTGCAACAGGTTTCTATATTTCTACCGGCTACAAAGATGTACCTGGATTGCTCTTGCTCTTGCTTGTACTAGCGTACAAACCATCAGGCCTCTTCGGTAAATCTGCAATCAAGAAAGTTTAATGATGAAATTGAAGTCTACTCTCCCCGTTTTCATTGCTGTTTTAGCCTTGCTCGGATTTTCACTGTCGGTGCACAACCCGTATTACATCCATCTGGCTGAAACAATTCTGATTTACATCATCCTGCTATTTGGATTGGATATTGTTGTTGGTTACGTTGGTCAAGTTTCTTTGGGTCATGCCGGGTTGTTTGGTATTGGTTCGTATACAGCAGGCGTCCTATTCATACATTTCGGTATGCCAATTTGGATAACCATTCCTGCAGCCATCATCGTTACATCAATCTTCGGTGGCTTATTGGCTTTGCCGGCCTTGAAGGTTGTTGGCCCTTACTTGGCAATGGTGACCTTGGCTTTCGGAACCATTGTGCAAATCTTGATCAATGAGATGACATGGTTAACTGAAGGACCTATGGGCATTAAGTTGCCCTTACCTCAGATCTTAGGGTCAACAGCCTCTGAGTTTGAATATTTCTGGTTGGTCGCAATCTTAGCTTTGCTCAGCATGGTAGTTGTGGATCGCTTCCTGAAATCTCAAATTGGTCGGGCATTTGAAGCATTGCGTGATAGCCCGATTGCTTGTGATTGCATGGGGGTATCTGTTTACCGCTTTAAGGTAATCGCTTTTGTGATTAGCGCAGGCTTTGCTGGTTTAGCAGGTTGCTTATATGCTTATTCAGAGCAATATATTTCTCCAAATACTTACAACAATGAATTAGCGGTTCTTTTCTTGTTGGCAATCATTATGGGTGGTCGTAAGTCCCGTACTGGCGCCATCATTGGTGCTGCAATTATTGTGTTGTTACCTAAGTTGTTGGACGATATCCATTTGTTCAGAATCGTTGCCTCGGGTATTGCAATCTTGATGTTTGTTGGTTCTGTCGTCGCCATCGGCAAACAGATCACAACCTTTAAGCGCATTATTGTTCCGCTTATTGGTACCGTGGGCTTAGCGCTATTCTCATTCTGGTTAGAAAGCATTGCTGACTGGCGCTTGAGCATCTTTGGTTTCATGATCTTGTTGGTGGTTTACTACCTCCAGGACGGTATTGTGGGCTTTGCTAAGAGCTTTTACCTTGCCCTTAGCGGCAAAGCCAAGACTGCTCGTGGTGGAATGAATCTTGAAGGTGTAGATGACTCCGTCAGCTTTATTAGTGATGTAGGCGGTAAAAACATTGGCGGTGAATTGCTCAGAGTGGATTCTGTATTGATGCAATTTGGCGGTCTGAAGGCTCTTAATAATGTGGATCTGAGCATTAAACGTGGCACGATTCATGGCCTGATTGGTCCGAATGGTTCCGGTAAGAGCACCATGATGAACGTCTTGACCGGTATCTATGTACCTACGGCTGGCAATGTACTGTTCGCTGATAAGAGCGTCGTCGGTAGAACTTCTTCTGATATCGCTTTGTCAGGTATTGCACGTACATTTCAAAACGTACAGCTCTTTGGTGAGATGACGGCTTTGCAAAACATTATGGTTGGTTTGCACCATACCTTTAAGTCAAATCTCTTAGAGATTGCTTTGCACTTACCGCGTTATTTGAAAGAAGAGCGGGAAGCTCGGTCACGCGGCCTGGCGCTCTTGAAGTTTGTAGGCTTGGAAGATTTAGCTAATGAAGAAGCGCGCAACTTGCCTTACGGTAAGCAGCGTCTTTTGGAAATTGCTCGCGCCTTGGCATTAGATCCAGAACTGCTCTTATTAGATGAGCCAGCTGCTGGTTTGACTGCTCCAGACATTAAAGAGCTTCTACGCATTATTCGTAAGATCCGCGACAGTGGCATTACGTTCATTCTGATTGAGCATCACATGGATGTGGTCATGTCAGTTTGCGATACCGTTTCTGTTCTCGACTTCGGTCAGAAGATTGCGGAAGGTAAACCAGCTGAAGTTCAGGCGGACGAGAAGGTGATTCATGCCTACTTGGGTACTTAATCACTAGAACAATTACACCGGTAAATATTATGTTATCTATTAAAAATCTTGAAGCAGGCTACGGCAAAGTAAAAGTTCTGCACGGCATTAGTATTGATGTGCCAAAAGGGCAGGTTGTCACTTTAATCGGGTCTAACGGCGCAGGCAAAACCACCACTATGCGCGCTATTACTGGCATGATTAAACCCACAGCTGGTGAAGTGGTAATGGCCGGTGAAAATATCAGCGGTTACGATTCATATCAAATTGCCCGTCTTGGTTTGGCGCATAGCCCTGAAGGTCGACGTGTTTTTACCAATATGTCGATTACTGATAATCTTTTATTGGGTGCATTTCCACGTTTTACCGGAAGCCGTCCCAAGGGTGATATCAAGCATGATCTTGAGCGCGCACTTGAATTATTTCCACGCTTAAAAGAGCGTCGCAATCAGTTGTCAGGAACGCTATCTGGCGGTGAGCAACAAATGTTGGCAATGGCTCGTGCAGTCATGCTCAATCCAGAAATCATCCTGCTAGATGAGCCATCTATGGGTCTTGCGCCAATTTTGGTTGAAGAGGTATTTAAAATTATCTCTAGCCTCAAATCTCAGGGAGTCACCATGCTATTGGTGGAGCAGTTTGCCGCAGCCGCCTTAGAAGTAGCTGATTATGGTTATGTGATGGAAAATGGCACGATTGCAACACATGGTCCAGCTGAGAAGTTAAAAGTTGATCCAGCAGTAAAAGCTGCTTACTTGGGCGGTAGCCATTAACTAGCGTCGTTTTAAAGCATTTGAAAAGCCCTGGCAAAAAAACTGCAAGGGCTTTTTTTATTGGAGAAGCCCAATAGCTTCTCGTATAACCAAGGCGCGGTAGCCCATATAAAGCGCTACCAAGGTAAATCCTGCAAGAAATAGCTTTGGTATGAATATGTCTTCTAGTAGTAAGTCGGAATTAAGTAATCCAATGACAACCGCTAAGAAAAATATAGCCCCCAGCCCAAGCACTATCCAATTTTCAGATTTAGTCAGTTGCTGTGTTTTATTGGCATATGCCAGAACTTGAAAGGCACTATTTTTTAGATAGCCAGATACGATGACGTTATCACCATCTCTGATGACCATGGGCGTTGAAAACTTTGCCTCAATTGCTTGATCGCCCAAGTCAAATTTAGAAATGTAAAAGCGCTGGTAGTACGCAGTCGAATGATCGTGAGTAGGCTTTTCTGAATTTACGTATTCCAGTAGTTCATTGTGAAGATTGCTTACTACTCCAGATTGAGTATGAATGGGGTGAGAAAAATAGGTCTTTGATTTCAAAAAAGACATCAGCATTACTCCCAGTAGGCTGAAGATAAATATCAGAATGAATAGGCGGACCAAGGATTTATTGGGTGACTTCAATATCAGCCATTTTATCGCCCGGCTGAAAGATTAACCCAGCAAATATGATGTTGGCAAACAATGATCATCTGACCTGTGAGGGAGGGGCTCACAGGTCGACTGGTTTACAACTGATTGTCGATACATTAAATTGTTAAAAACGACGGGTCTTCTTTTTTCTTTAATTAAGTGGAATTCCGACTTTGATAATGAATTCATTTACAGAGTGACTGTCCCAAACGCGAGCGTTAGAGCATTCTGCTTCACCGCCGCCCATACAGCTACCACCAGCTAACTGATAGCGCCAGGCTCCAGTAACCCACCAATCTTTAGCCGCATAGTGCATATTGGGGCCAACAAAAGTAGCTCTTTGCACTTGATTGCGCAAATTGAGTTCTGAGTAGTCATTATGAAAGCGCGCCTCTACACCAGCAGACCATCTTGGGGCGAATCGATAGCTTGCACCGATCAAAAAGTCCAACATCGATTCAGGGACATTGCCATTTTCAATAAACTTTAAGCGTTCATTTGCGGCCACAACGTTTCCAGCAAGAACTAGTCGATCATCAATAAAGTTAGATTGCAGTAACAACCTAGCTTCAATTTCATCTTTGTTTCTTCCCCAGGACGGTTCTAGGTATAGGCCAACTCCAACGGGTGAGGTAACGGGGTTAGTAATACGATAAATGGCTTCAAGGGAGCCACCTTCAATCCCGCCCTTGCTGAAAGCGTTTGCGGGGTTATGGCCAGAAGGTACCCCATAGCCACCAGTGCAACTTGGACTGTCTTCACAGGCATCTGGATTCGTATAGTTTTGATTGGCATTAGTGTAGTAAGAGTTGATATAACCAGCAACCTGAAGATCATTGGTAACACCATATTCCAATTCTGATCGAGCTGTCCATGCTTCATATGTGCCGGAAGCTTGTTGCTGATTTAATTGCAATCTTTGCTCAAATTCCCATGTGTCTTTTGGTTGGAGATCTAACGTATAGATCCAGCCAAAGGCGCCTTCTCCTGCGTGTGCAAATGAAAAGTGCAGGACAGTCGTTATGAATAAGCTAAAAGTAAAAAGTCTTTTGATGATGAATTTCATGGTCTGTAATGTGATGAACGTGAGTGGTTTATAAAATGAGGAAACAAATGATAATCATTCTCAAATAGTAAAAAACCACTAAGTTCAAATTGGATAAGGTTGTAGGGTTTAATAGCTGGACATCCCGTGTCTCTAGCCTAGTAATATCTGTTTATGAATCCAGAGTCTTTAGAGAAACTTGTTTTAATGAAGATGCCCTTTGGCAAATATGCCGGCAGATATTTAGCTGACTTACCGGGTAACTATTTGGCCTGGTTTGCTCGCGAAGGATTTCCTAAGAACGAGTTAGGCCAATTACTTGAGCTGATGCACACCCTGGATCACAATGGTTTGCGAGGACTATTGGCGCCGATTCAACGTGCGCATGGGATAAAGGCTTATTCAGCCCTGCAAGGGTGAGTTAGAGCGCTGACTTTGTGTGAATAATTGCTGTCACACGATTGCGTTCATACGTCACTGTTGAGGATTCAGGCGGACTATTTTTTGTAAGACTGACTTGTATGGCGGTTTCTGATTCAATATATTGAGCCAGGCGAGTTGCTAGACTTTTATTTTGGTCATATTGAATTTGAATGCCGGCTACTTTCCCCTCTTTGATTCTGGCAACAATCTCATTGGCTTTATTTGACGAGTATTCATCAAAGAAGACTGGGTACCATCCGCCAATAAAGGGCGGTTGATTGGTGATGGATTTTTCTGTTGGTTGGGCGCTGGAAGTCTGGTTCTCAATAGCAAGATGAAAGTCAATCCCTGTTTTTTCCACCAACTCCAAATAGCTTATCGGTGGTGACATATTTGCCTCGTTGGTATTGTCTACCCAATATGCCCAGGCGGTTTTGCGACTCGGATCATAGATTAATTTATACAGATGGGCTGGAATCGTGACTTGGCTTTTTCCGATTTTCCCCACGTTGCCCGTTGAACCTGTGTATATATAGAGGTCCCCAGAAGCCCTTTTGACATACTGACGAGTTGGCTCTTCAACGTTTTTAGCCCAAATCCCCTGATTATTCTGTCTGGCTTGGGGCATCATATTTGCCAAAGAAAAGGATTGGGCCATCCCTCTTTCGTCGCTCATATCTCCCGCAGGCACATTGTGCCCACGGTCATAGCCGCTTCCTCGATAGTCAGAAAGTAAGGCACGCTCTTTAATCGGCAGTCTGGCTTCTTCGTAGAATTGATTTGTTCTTCGGGGGTGTGAACCAGCAAAGTTCAAGCGGTTGAGTTTTTCTATTGTGTAAATCGGCTTCTTATCTCGCGGAGAGTAGAGCACTGCAAAACTATCAAAGCAAAGGTCGCGACCAACTTCAGGGCTGGTCGGCACTTGCTGATTAGGGAAAAAATTTCGACATTCTTCAAAGAGTGCAAAGGCGCTTAGTGGGGCGAAGAGCGCAATGAATAAGAGAATTTTGCTAATGAACTTCATAACTAGCTAGTGTAGGGGAGGATGTTTTGCCTTCCTAGTCCTATCCAGATCCTCTTCTCGTAACTAGAAATTTCAAGTTGTTGCCCTCTGGATATGGGCTTGAAGAGTGATATTTTTTTCTGAAAATGTGAAAAAAGTCCGTTTTAGGTGATTTTTTTATACTATGAAATTAGTGCTTGCTAACATATATAACTCATTGATTTAATTGGCTTATATATGATTTTCAGAGTTAACCTAGGGGTCATTACTTATTTCTAGATCAATAAGTAATGGAAATCAATTTCTATATTCTTGACTTGATATAAGAACCTTCTTAGGATGACTCATGTTTACAAATTATTGCATTGCAGCATAAAGTCATTTTTGATTTATGGGTGATGCGACAAACTGAATGATTAAATGTTTTCCAACAATTTCGAATGACTTGTCAGGCTCCCAGTTAGATGCATCGGGTGCCAATGCATTGTTAGCTCATGCAATGGCTCCCGTCTATCGCGCTCTCAATGCCTTGCTTGTTGGTACAGTATTTTTGCTCGTGGGCCTGTGGCTTTCAGGTAATGGTACCAATGCTGGCGTTTTTGATTTGGCCCGTCACCTAGTTCCTGATGAAGCGCGACAAGTAGTCTGGCCTAATGGTTTTGGCATGCTTGATCAATATAAAGAAGAAGCACCCAAACCAGCTATTGAAAAAGAAATTGCTGCCGTTATCTATAACAAGACTCCAGTAAATCCAAAAACTGGTCTTGCAATGGCCAAGAAACAAACTGTTGCCCTGTTAATGCCTTCGGTTGCTCAGGCGCAAGTAAAGCCTATCTCGGATTTGGCAGATCAAATTCCTGTTTCTAAGTTAGATCCTCAAGCCTTAGACACCAATTTAATGGTGACGATTCAGAATCAGCGTGCTGTTGCGGATTTCTTTGAAAAGAAATACAAGTTAGATCGCGCCAAGATTGAAGAGTACATTTCCAATACGGTATTGATTGCCAAGGAGGTCAATATTGACCCGGTTCTCCTGCTGGCGGTGATTTCTGTGGAATCTAACTTCAACCCTTTAACGAAAAGCTCTGCTGGTGCCGAGGGGTTAATGCAGGTCATGACCTCTATTCATAAGGAGAAGTACGCACTTTATGGCGGCGCTTCTGATGCTATCAAGCCTGAGGTCAATATTCGTGTGGGTGCTTATATTTTGAAGTACCTCATAGCGACTTCTGGTTCCTTGCGTAATGGTCTTAAGTTTTATGTTGGTGCTGGTAATGCGGACAATGATGGTGGCTATACCGATAAGGTGATGTCTGAAAGAAACCGCTTAATTAGCTTATGTCAGGCAGGTGTAAATACCAATACCCCTAACCGCTTGACTTTAAATGGCAAAGATTTACGCTCTTAAGCTTTGTTAGTGATGATTACAAAAAAATAGCCCCCATGTATAGGAGGCTATTTTTTTTGAGGTAAGTCGGGAAAACCTACCCAGAGGGCTTAGTTCACGCCGTGCAGCTCTACATCAAATACTAAGGTGGCATTAGGAGGAATCACACCACCAGCGCCACGTGCTCCATAACCCATTTCAGATGGGATTATTAGTGTGCGCTTGCCACCAATTTTCATACCGGCAACGCCTTCATCCCAGCCTTTGATGACATGGCCGGCACCCAAAGGAAAGCTAAATAATTGGCCGCGATCTAAAGAGCTATCGAATTTCTGACCCTTGTGGTCAGCAGCTTTTTCATCATAGAGCCAGCCGGTGTAATGTACATCCACATGATTGCCAGTAGCGGCTTCTTTGCCATCACCAACAACAGTATCTATTTTTTTAAGTTCACTCATGTTTGTCTTCCTCTTGGGCTGAAATTGAGTGCTTAGTATATTCTGGGCGCCACCAAGGCTATTGGAGCGCTTTCATATCCATAAAAAGACAATATATAAACTCAGCCTTCAGTCTGACCCTAATAATTAGTGGCTTTATATTTGATCTCAGACCTGGTTGACTTGGTGGATTCCCTTAATTTAGTGATTTAAAGACGTTTTGACCCTCAAAAGAGCTAATTTTGATGAATCTGATGATTTAAAATGAAAAGCTCACCCTATTGACGCTAAAGCTCATTGAGCGTGGCCCAAGGAATGTGGGATGGGTTCGGATTGCACCGAGCTCCGTGAATTTATCTAAATCGAGGAAACATCAATGGCTTCAGAGAAATCAAAGATCATTTACACGCTGACAGACGAGGCGCCGCTTTTGGCTACTTGTGCATTTCTGCCAATTATTCGTACTTTTACAGCACCTGCTGGAGTGGAGATTGTGAAGAGCGACATTTCTGTTGCCGCGCGTATTTTGTCAGAGTTCTCCGAATTCTTAACTGCAGAACAAAAGGTTCCTGATAATTTGGCTGAACTGGGTCGTATGACTTTGTTGCCAGATACTAATATTATTAAATTGCCCAATATCAGCGCGTCTGTTCCGCAGTTGATTGCAGCTATTAAAGAATTGCAGTCTAAGGGTTACGCAATTCCGAATTTTCCTGAAGATCCAAAAGATGAGGCAGAGAAGTCTATTCGCACCCGTTATTCCAAATGTTTGGGAAGTGCGGTAAACCCAGTATTACGTGAAGGTAACTCCGATCGTCGCGCGCCACCAGCTGTGAAGCGTTACGCGCGAAAAAACCCACACTCGATGGGTGAGTGGAGTCAGGCTTCCCGTACTCACGTATCTCATATGCATGGCGGCGACTTTTATGCAGGTGAGAAATCAATCACCATGACTAAGGCGTGTGATGTGGTGATGGATTTGGTGACTAAGAGCGGCAAGACTATTGTGTTCAAACCTAAGACATCTTTGCTGGCCGGTGAAATCATCGACAGCATGTATATGAGTAAAAAAGCGCTCTGCGAATTCTATGAAAAAGAAATTGAAGATGCTTACAAAACTGGCATGATGCTTTCCTTGCATGTTAAGGCAACCATGATGAAGGTTTCGCACCCTATCGTGTTTGGTCACGCGGTCAGAATTTTCTACAAGGACGCTTTTGAAAAACACGCCAAATTATTTGAGGAATTGGGCGTAAATCCGAATAACGGCATGAGTAGCTTGTATGAAAAGATTAAAACGCTGCCAGCTTCAAAGCGCGAAGAAATTATTCAAGATTTGCACGCTTGTCATGAGCACCGTCCAGCATTGGCGATGGTAGATTCTGCTAAAGGCATTACCAATCTGCATTCTCCAAGCGACGTGATCGTTGATGCCTCTATGCCTGCAATGATTCGTGTTGGTGGAAAGATGTGGGGCGCTGATGGTCGCTTGCATGACACTAAAGCGGTTATTCCAGAAAGTACCTTTGCGCGTATCTATCAAGAAATGATTAATTTCTGTAAGACGCATGGCAATTTTGATCCAACAACGATGGGTACAGTGCCTAACGTTGGCTTGATGGCGCAGCAGGCTGAAGAGTACGGTTCACACGACAAGACTTTTGAAATTCCGGAAGCTGGTGTTGCCCGTATCGTTGCTGATGATGGCACCGTTCTGTTGGAGCAAAATGTTGAAGAGGGTGATATCTGGCGTATGTGTCAGGTTAAAGATGCGCCTATTCGCGACTGGGTAAAGTTGGCCGTTAATCGTGCGCGCTTATCTAATACGCCAGCAGTATTCTGGCTAGACGAGTACCGCCCACATGAAGCTGAGCTCATTAAAAAGGTAAAGACCTATCTTAAAGACTACGATTTGACAGGTTTAGATATTCAGATCATGTCTCAAACTCGTGCAATGCGTTTTACATTAGAACGTGTGATTCGTGGCAAAGACACTATCTCGGTTACCGGCAATATCTTGCGTGACTACTTGACTGATTTGTTCCCCATCATGGAATTGGGAACAAGCGCCAAAATGCTATCTATTGTTCCATTAATGGCTGGCGGCGGTCTCTTTGAAACAGGTGCTGGCGGCTCTGCTCCTAAGCACGTTCAACAGTTGGTTGAAGAAAACCATTTACGTTGGGATTCTCTTGGTGAGTTCTTGGCGCTGGCGGTTTCTCTTGAAGATATCGGCGACAAGACTGGCAATCCAAAGGTCAAGATTTTGGCTCGTACATTGGATGAGGCTACAGGTAAGTTGTTGGATAACAATAAGTCACCTTCACCACGTACAGGCGAGTTGGACAACCGCGGTAGTCAATTCTATTTGGCAATGTATTGGGCTGAAGCTTTGGCTGCTCAAACCGAAGATAAAGAGTTGCAAGCTTACTTCGCACCTTTGGCAAAATCTTTGGCTGAAAATGAGCAAAAAATTGTTGCTGAATTTAAGGTTGAACAAGGCAAGCCTGCTGATATTGGAGGCTACTTCGTTGCAGATCCTGTGAAATGCAAAGCGGTAATGCGTCCTAGTCAGACTTTTAATGCAGCGTTAAAAGCCGCACGAGTGTAAGAATTTGCAAGTGGTCTGGTGATAAAAAGGCAAACTTTTCAGTTTGCCTTTTTTCTTACTAATGGAGTGTATTGATATGGCGCGATCAAAAGATCTTATAGAGCTTAGCTATCTTAGTGAGACTGTATCGGACATGTCCTTCCTAGGTTTGATGCGCCTTCTGGAATCAGCTAGAGCGCACAATCAAAAAAATGGCGTTACTGGAATTCTTTTTTATGACAATCAGCAGTTTGGGCAAATCATCGAAGGCGAAAGAGCCCATGTCATGAAGGCCTGGAAGCGCATTCAGCTTGACAATCGTCATCATCGCATTGAGCTGCTGGAAATCAGAGAGATTATCGAGCGTAGCTTTCCAGATTGGTTGCTCAGGTTTTATGGCGGGGAAGCCTTAATTCGGGATTATCCTGCGCTATCGCAAATGGTAGGGGGTATGGATAAGCATAGTCTCTTCTTGCTAAATCAAATGCGAGCAAGTGGAGACGAAGTTAAGCAATAAATCAGTATTAGTAGCAAAATGACCGAATGATCTTTACTGATAAGAATATTTCACCCAAAGACATTACACCTAGAGGTGTCTTTGAAGCTCGCCGTGAAGTCATCAAGGCTGCGGCTGCAGGTAGTTTTGGATTGGCGCTTGCCCCATGGTTTTCTCGTGATGCCTTTGGCGCGAATGCTCAATCTTTATCTGCAATACCAAATTCCAGTTATGGAAAAAATACTGACTCAACACCCTATAAGTCGGTGACAACGTATAACAATTTTTATGAGTTTGGTACCGATAAATCAGATCCTTCTACTTACGCGGGCAGTCTCATTACTAGACCTTGGACGGTTACCGTTGAAGGCCTCGTAAAAAAGCCAGTCACCTTTGATATTGATGATCTACTAAAGCTTGCCCCTATGGAGGAGCGGATCTATCGCCTGCGTTGTGTTGAGGGTTGGTCTATGGTGGTTCCTTGGGATGGCTACTCCTTGTCTAAATTGCTTAATAAGGTTGAGCCACTGGGGTCTGCTAAGTTTGTAGAATTTGTTTCTCTTGCAGACCCCAAGCAAATGCCCGGGGTCAGGGGTTCCGTAATTGAATGGCCCTATAGAGAAGGTTTGCGCTTGGATGAGGCCATGAATCCTTTAACCCTTTTAACCTTTGGTTTATACGGGGAGGTATTGCCTAAGCAAAATGGCGCCCCAGTACGCATAGTAGTACCGTGGAAGTACGGTTTTAAAAGTGCAAAATCGATCGTCAAGATTCGCCTGACTGATCAGATGCCCAAAACAAGTTGGAATACCTTTGATTCCCGTGAGTATGGTTTTTATTCCAACGTCAATCCTTTGGTTGACCATCCGCGCTGGAGTCAGGCCACCGAGCGACGTATTGGTGACCCTAAAGGTATCTTTGCACCAAAAATTAAAACAGAGATATTCAATGGTTATGGTGAATATGTTGCTAGTATGTACGCAGGTATGGATCTGAAAAAGTACTACTAAGCTTGCGTATTGTTAAAGGTTTAAAAAATTCCCCCATGAAAAAAATGATTCATCCATTGCGAATTATCGTTTTATTAATTTCCTTCCTTGCCGTCAGCAATGTCTTTGCACAGGCTAGTCAGATTGCCCCTGTAAAAACAATCCCCTCTCTGGATGTACCTCGCTATCTGGGAACTTGGTATGAGATCTCTAAATTCCCAAATTGGTTTCAGAAGAAATGCCAAAGTAATACCAAAGCGGTCTACTCCCTCAAATCTGATGGCAATTTACAAGTCATCAATAGCTGCAAAACTGTTAGTGATGATGTGACTGAGGCGGTAGGTGTGGCTCGTCAGATTGGTCAAAAAGACTCTGCAAAACTAGAGGTACGATTTGCACCGGATTGGCTTTCTTTTTTGCCGATGGTATGGGGTGATTATTGGATAGTGGACTTAGATTCTCAATATCAACTTGCTGCTGTGAGTGATCCTAAGCGTCAATATCTTTGGGTTTTATCTAGAACTCCTCAATTAGATCCAAAGGCTTATGCCGCCTTATTGCAACGATTACAAGAACAGCAGTTTGACACTCATAAGCTAGAGCTGACGCCGCAAAAAAATTAATATGGCGCAATACAAAATTCCGCTTGGTATCGAGATCTTCGAGAGAGGTTGGCTTTCGGCAAATAATATTTTTCTTTATGGCGAGGAGGATGTTTCCCTTGTCGATTCTGGATATTGCGCCCATCAAAATTTGACGCTGAATCTCGTCAAAAATGCATTGCAAAAGAATGCCTTAAAAACAGTTGATAAAGTTGTTAATACCCATTTACATTCAGATCACTGTGGTGGCAATGCAGCTCTAGCCGAAGAATATCAATGCGAAATCTATATCCCAACTGCCGAAAACTTCGCGGTTAAAAACTGGGATGAGGATCTTCTGAGTTACAAAAATCTAGGTCAAGAGTGCCCACGGTTTAAGCATCAAGGTTTACTGGTTCCGGGTGAGAAGGTCTTGCTTGGTCCTTATTGGTGGCAAATCTTGGCTGCACCTGGTCATGATCCTCATTCGGTCATGCTGTATCAAGCAGACCATGGCATATTGATTTCCGCTGATGCATTATGGGAAGAAGGTTTTGGGGTGATTTTTCCCGAACTTTGGGGTGAGGCGGGATTCGAAGAGGTGGCGCAGACGCTCGATCTAATTGAAAGCCTACCTATTGAGTTTGTGATTCCAGGACATGGAAAGCCATTTACAGATGTTGCCAGTGCTCTTAACATCGCTCGCTCTCGCTTAGACTATTTAGCTTCGGACCGTGCTCGAAATGCGCGACATGGTGCAAAGGTACTGCTTAAATACAAGTTACTGGAATGGCGAAGTCAGGAGATGGAGTTGGTAAATGATTGGATTTGCAATACACCCATCTTGACTGGGATTGCCAAAGAACTTCATATGAGTCTTGCCGAGTTAACTGAATGGCTGCCCCAAGCTTTAGCTAAATCTGGGGTGGCTAGAATAGAGAATGGTTATTTAGTAAACCATCAATAAGCTACATTGGGCCAGTTAGAAGTTGAATGACAGTTTGCTGTAAACGGACCAGTTGTATTGTTGAAAAGTTTGAACTACTTGCTTAGCAGCTCCTGCTGCCACTAAAAAGTGCTTATTGATGCGATGTGTCACCATGGCATCGATCGGTACAAACCATCCCCCGCCTGCGGAGTTATAGGCGGCACCGTTTTCATCCCAAAATCGAATCTGAGTATCTGGAGAAAGGTTGATACCTATGGTCGGATAGAGTGTAAGCATTCTTACCAAGGGCGGTTGATTGGAAGCTAGAGAGTTATTTTTGGAATCAAACCCATACATATATCGAGCCAAGGGAGAGAAATCTGAAATGGGTGATTTGCTGCCTTCTGCAGGGCGATAGATTGAGCCAACCTGAGGTCCAATTGCCCATTGACCATAGTTTCCAAAAGGAAAAACAACCCTGCCGCCTAGGGTCCCATCCCAATTTTTCAGAATTTCTGGATGATTCCCCCAGATTGTGAGAAGCGTATTGCCCGCACTATAGGTACCCGTAGATTGGCTGGGAAGGAGGGGGCCATAAGTAGAGACGTATGAAGTGTCTAAGCGCATCGTTCCACGCCAGTGATCAATGTTTAAAGGCTGATAATAGCGAAGCTTTAGGGTGTCGTTATAAGTTTGTGCGCCGTCGTAGTCGTGATAGCCCCAGAACTCTAATACGTGTTGATTTGAAAATTGATCTGGGTCGGGATTAAGGTCTAAGAACTCCCCCGAATACTTACTTTCACTTGCCTGGCTTATCGTACATAAAGCAAGGAGGCCGATCAGTAGGAGGGTGCGCACAAAAATCATATAAGCATTAATATTAAACGGTTAAATAAGTCAAAGAGGGAATATGGAACACACTGTTTTGGTTACTGGCGCCACCGCTGGATTTGGTGAGGCGACTGCACGCCGATTTTTGGCTAATGGTCATAAAGTGATTGCTTTAGGTAGAAGAGTAGAGCGCTTAGAGGCTTTAAAAACATCTCTTCCGCTAGAGCAGCAAAAAAAATTACTGACTCTTGCTGTTGATGTCTGCGATAGCGCTAAGGTGGACGAGTTGGCTGCTACATTGCCTGCTGACTTTGCTAATGTAACGATTTTGGTCAATAACGCTGGATTGGCGCTTGGCTTAGAGCCGGCTCACCAAGCCTACCTTTCTGATTGGGATCGCATGATCGATACCAACATCAAGGGCTTAGTCCATATGTCACGAGCTTTCTTGCCTGGCATGGTTGAGCGTAAGTGTGGACATGTCATTAATTTAGGGTCTGTAGCAGCAAATTATCCTTACCCTGGTGGTAATGTATATGGCGGCACAAAAGCATTTGTAAAGCAATTTAGCCTGAATTTGCGCGCTGATCTTAGCGGCACACCTGTTCGTGTAACTTGTGTTGAACCTGGTATGTGTGCAGGCACTGAGTTTTCAAATGTGCGTTTTAAGGGTGATGATGCGAAGGCGCAAAACGTCTATACAGGAGTCAAAGCTTTAAGTGCGGAGGATGTTGCTGAAGTAATCTTCTGGTCAGCGACTTTGCCAAGTCATATGAACATCAATGTTATTGAGTTGATGCCAGTGCAGCAGGCTTTTAGTGCATTTAGTGTGCACCGCGGGGAATTCTAAGTCCGCTTTTAACTAGGCTTTCCATTGATAAAACTTGGGGTAGAGACGCATCACAACCGGCCCGTTAAAATCCCAAGCTTTACAGGTGCCCAGGTATAGCGGTGGCTTATCTTCATCGGGATGAAAGAGTGCGCCCGGTATTGACTGAAACGCTGCTGTTGCAATATTGGCTAGCAGCTCACGTAAATGGGTGCAGCCTTTAATTCCGCCTAAATGTTGATCGATGGTTTTGCGCCAGCCTTTACCAAGGCGGGCGCCAATCAAACTGTCCATGGGTGGAATAACCAAAGGACATTCTGGATGCGGGTGACTATCCATTGCCACCTCAATCGCTTTGATGACAAGCTCTTGATCAACGGTGAGTCGTACCCACATATCGTGAATAGCTTCCCCGGGCTCCCAAATCTTGCCGCCCGCATCGAAAGGGTGAGATTTAGTGTCTTTTAAGTGCGCCTCGATATCCCATAGACCGTCCTCACGGGCATAGCCATAGAAGCTAGTCTTGCGAGTGTGAAGAGCTTGGCGTTGCTTGGGTGTGGAAAGCATAAAAAAAGATCACCAAATTAGAATAGAAGTATTTCCATCATAATCACTTGAAAAGAATCTGGCTAAAGTCATAGTATTCTTGGCTCAATATGGCAAAACCAATCTCCCTAGAAAAAATACTATTTAGCCAAGGATTTGGCACTCGGCGCTATTGCAGTGATTTAGTGTATGCAGATCTCGTGCAGGTCAATGGCGTTTTGGCAGAAGATCCTGAAGAACGTATTTCAACCGAGGGATTAATGCTCAATGTTGAAGGCAAAGATTGGGAGTTTCATGAAAAAGCCTATCTCGCCTTTAATAAGCCCGCTAATTATGAGTGCTCCCATAAAACTACTCATCATCCCAGTGTCTATAGCCTACTACCTAGCCCCTTCGTCGAGCGCGGTTTGCAATGTGTAGGGCGTCTAGATTACGACACTACAGGTTTATTGTTAATTTCCGATGATGGTCAATTCATTCATAAGATGACCACACCCAAAAAGAATATTGGGAAGGTTTATGAAATCACTACTCCTGAACCAATTACTCAAAAGCAAATAGATAATCTGCTCAAGGGAGTTGTTTTGGATGATGATCCTAGGCCTTGCAATGCAACGGCTTGTAAGCAATTAAGTGAAAATACCTTGGCTATGACGATTGTTGAGGGGCGATATCACCAAGTAAAACGCATGATGGCTGCAGTGGGTAATCATGTGACAAAACTTCATCGTATAGAAATTGGCCAATATGTCATGCCTTCAGATTTGGCTGAAGGCGAATGGCGTTGGCTCTATCCTGCCGATCTTCTTCTGTTGTCTAAGAGCGTGGATTGATGGCATGTTTGATTCTTATAAGTGCCAATGCTGTAAATCCGTGAAATAGATCTAATGCCAGTCTATTCACGGATTCTAAATAACGTTTATTGCTCTTCTTCTTCATCCTCTGCAGTAATGCTCATTAAGATCGTGGCCAGCAATCCGTACACTACTTCAGTTGAAACCATGCCATCTTCGTCTAGTTCATCAATGAGATCGTTGAGGCAGTCTTCTGTTGGCTCATTGAGCAAAGTCATCGCGCATTCGCATCCGTAGTCGAAATCTTCGTCGTTTTGGGTTTGATTGTCGTTTGTCATATTTATCCTTAGTAGAGCCCTCAGAATAACAAAAAACCATCCACCCTTTTCTGATATTTTTTAAAATGGCAACTCTTCAAAGGCTTTGGTTAGCCATGGAGTGGAGATGGGTTTAAGATTCTCTGATGAGATACTTCAAGGTGTTCTTATTTTTGTTGGCGCTTATCCCGTTGGAGCGCTTAGTTTGGCTTGCTACCAATGATGCGCTTGGCGCCAATCCCATTGAATTTATTACGCGTTCAACCGGCACTTGGGCATTAGTATTTTTGTGTATTGCGCTGACGATGACGCCGCTACGTCTTATTACGGGTTCGGTGTCATGGATACGTCTGCGACGTATGTTCGGCCTCTTTAGTTTTTTCTATGCCGCCTTACATTTTTCAATTTGGTTATGGCTAGATCAAGATTTTGATCTAGCCGGCATGTTAAAAGATGTTCTTCATCGTCCATTTATTACAATGGGATTTATCAGCTTTGTGATGCTGATAATCTTAGCTATTACGTCAAATCATTGGTCGCAAAAAAAGCTTGGTAGACGCTGGGTTGCATTGCACCGTACGGTGTATTTCACTGCTGTTACGGTAATTCTTCACTACTGGTGGCATAAGGCTGGAAAAAATGATTTCCAAGCCGTTTCTATTTATGCATTTATTCTTTTGCTCTTGTTGGCCTGTCGTATATCTGTCATTAAGAGTCTTTTACAACGCTCACAGTTTCTTAAGTAATTTTTTAAAAGCGCTATCCAGAATTACCTCTTAGCAAAGGTAACAGCTTGCGCGACATTCCAGTAGAGTTGAAATACTCTAGGGATATCAAGATTGGCAATATCAGCTAGTAAGCAGCCCACTGGAATTTCTGGCAAGAGCGTTGCAAGCGAACGCACTTCATTTTCATTAACACGCCGCATGATGTGGTGAGTATCAATATCTACGGGATGGGCTAAGCCAGCCGCTTCCACCAATTCTTTTAGTGCCTTAAGCGTCTCTTCGTGAAAGTGATAAACACGCTCAGATTTAGTTGGGACTACTAAGGCTTTTTGGCGAATTGGATCTTGTGTCGCAACGCCAGTGGGGCAATTTCCAGAATCGCAAGTTTGTGCCTGTATGCAGCCAATTGAAAACATAAAACCACGGGCGCTATTACACCAGTCCGCACCGAGGGCAAATGCTACAGCCATATCAAACGCGCTGATAATTTTTCCAGAGCATCCAATTTTGATTTGGTCGCGTAAATTCACGCCTACTAAAGTGTTGTGCACTAAGCGCAGGGCCTCTTGCAAGGGCGTGCCCACATGATTCACAAACTCCACTGGAGCAGAGCCTGTTCCGCCTTCACTACCATCAACCACGATAAAGTCAGGATAGGTTTGGGTTTCTAACATCGCTTTGACAATGGCAAACCATTCCCATGGATGGCCTATGCAAAGCTTAAAGCCGATAGGTTTTCCGTTTGAGAGTGTTCGTAGCTTACTGATAAATTGCATCATCTCGAGTGGTGTTGAGAAAGTGCTGTGAAACGATGGTGATACACATTCCTCTCCAACTTTTACTCCTCGAGCTTCAGCAATTTCAGCTGTTACTTTTGAGCCAGGCAAAATGCCGCCATGACCTGGTTTAGCGCCTTGACTCATTTTGATCTCGATCATTTTGACTTGAGGATCGAGCGCATTCTCTTGAAACTTCTCTGGACTGAAGCTGCCATCAGAATTGCGGCATCCAAAATAACCAGAGCCAATTTCCCAAATGAGATCTCCGCCATGTACGCGGTGATGGCGAGAAATTGAACCTTCACCAGTATCGTGAGCAAAGCCCCCTTTTTTCGCTCCCAAGTTCAGCGCCATGATGGCATTAGCGCTGAGCGAGCCAAAACTTAATGCCGAGATATTAAATATGCTTGCAGAATATTTTTGTAAGCAATCTTTCCCACCCACTTCAATTCTAAAATCATGTGTTTTGAGATGGGTAGGGGCTAGGGATTGATTGATCCATTGATAACCGGCAGCCATGACGTCCAAGGTGGTGCCAAAAGGGCGTTTATCAGAGACAGCTTTTGCGCGCGAATACACCAGTGTGCGTTGACTACGTGAAAAGGGCGTCTCGTCATTTTCACCTTCTATGAAGTATTGACGAATTTCAGGGCGTATAAATTCTAGTAAAAAACGTAGATGTCCAATTACTGGATAGTTGCGCAAAATGGATTTAGAGCTCTGCAAACAATCGAAGACTCCAATGACTGTCAAGATACTCGATACCGCAAATGCAATCCACATCCGCTCATGCAGATCAATGGTGAGAAAGCTTAAGATGCTAACGAGGATGCAAAGACCGAAAGGAAAAAATCGTATCGGCAAGAGGGTGTTTAATTTTTTAGGCATGCAACTATTCTTATATTAATCAAGAACTTACTGGGATATTTTTCTGGCTTCTTGTATTTGAGAGATAAAAAACTGCTCAAATGCGATGGCGAGAAAAGACATCATGACTCCGGCTCCCAGTACAAGCGAGAAGATCACAGTAAGTACAACCAGCCACCCCGATTGGGTTTTTTTGCTTGCATCAATTCCAGGGTTAAATTGTGCATCCCACCTTTCATCGGCGCGCAAACCAAAAGCAATTGTAGTTAACCAGCTGGCTTCTACCGCTATGAATCCAAGCGTGATCAAAATCCATCCTGCAGTTGAATGAAAATGCGCTTCTTTTAGAAGCATCCAACCTGCTATGCCACCAATTAAGGCAAGTAATTGAGTCCAGCCCCAAAAAGATTGAAGACCCTGTAAGTAGAGGCAGTTCAATCCCGTACCTGGAAAAAATAATCCGAGCGCACAAAAAATAAGCTTGGAATTCATAAAAAAACTTTCGATTGATAGTGGTGCGTGATTTAAATTATTTTTGGAGATTTGGGCGCTGTGCAAAGGTAAGGACTTCGCGATCGTTGCCGATCATTAAAAGTCGATCGCCATCTCGAACAATCGTGCGGTAATCATTTAGCTCGTATAGGAAATCATTTTCCAATTCCATGCGCTGAGGAGTGCAGGCCATTTTGGTTGCCGCAATTTGGTTTAGGGTAAAACCACGTGAATCCTCATCAATGTGCGCAGTAAAACGATTGCATCCCGTCGATCCGCTCAAGCGTTCGCCTTTTATATCAAATACCATTTGAATGGGATTGCTGTTTTCTCCTAAAGGAATTTGTTTTGCCCGAACCTCGCCATTGCTATTGGGGGTTAAATTCCAACGGATGAGCTCCCATTTAGTGTTCTTTAGTTCACTGCTAGGCGGGCTAGTTTTCGCGCCACAAGGAGGAATTACACTCGCACAGGCGCTTAAGAGGGCTAATCCAAGGCAGGAAAGTGCGATAAGCAGTCTTTTATGACCCCATCTAGATGACGTAAAAATCATTGTTTTGCTCAATATATTCTTATAAGTTAATGTTTTTAATAGATATTTTTATAAATTTCGACTTCTATTCTAACCACTGGAGTACTTAAATAGGTAGATCAAGTAGCTGTTTTCGTCTAGAATATGAGGTTTTCCGCTATACCGTGCATTTGTTTTAATAAATTTGCTTAGTTAGCTGGAGCCCAAGATTTTGTAGAAATTTCATTGGGTTGTAATCAACCTGTTTTTAATTTAGATTTTAAGGAATAAGTATGGTCGTCATTCGACTCGCACGCGGTGGCTCAAAGAAGCGCCCTTTTTACAGCATTGTTGCTACAGATAAGCGCAACCGTCGCGACTCGAATTTTATCGAGCGTATTGGTTACTTCAATCCACAGGCAGCTGAGTCAGAGCAAGCAATGCGCATTGCTCAAGACCGTTTGACCTATTGGACTGGCGTTGGAGCACAAGTTTCTCCAACAGTTGTGCGCTTAATCAAAAATAATCCTGCAGTTTAAGGATAGTTTGGCAAAAGACTTTGTCTTTTTGATGAAGTCTTTTGTTTCAAGATTTATTCGTAGTTCTATATTGGGGAATTCGGTGGGTTCAATATGAGTACACCTTCCCTGGAAGACTTAATTGAGCTCGGTGCTGTTCAAGAAGCTCAAGGCCTACAGGGCCAGATTAAGGTTCGCCCTCATTCTTCAGATCCTGTAGCGCTTCTCTCTAGCAAAGAAATTTGGCTTTATCTCATTCCTCGTCGGAATGAGGATGGCTATGCCTCTCAAGAGCAGCCCTCATTGAGTCTTTATAAAGTCAAGCAATCCAAGATGCATAGCGGTACGGTGGTGATGACCTTAGATGGGGTAACTGACCGTGATCAAGCTCACGCTCTCAAAGGTGCTCGAATCTTAATTGGGCGAGAAAATTTCCCCAAGGCTGATAGCGATAGCTATTACTGGGTAGATTTAATTGGATGCCAGGTAAAAAATCTTCAAGATGAATTTTTGGGTGAGGTTTTAGACATCACCGAAAATGGTGCTCATGGCGTAATGGCTATTGGCGATTCTGAAACTAAGACTGTCAAGCAGTTGGTGCCTTTTGTTAAAGAAGTAGTGAAAAACGTCGATTTACCCAATAAATTGATTAGCCTAGATTGGCAATCTGATTGGTAGGCTGGCTTCATAGCCTTTATATATTTCCCCTATGCGCTTTGATGTAGTCACCATATTCCCTGAAATGTTCTCTGCCTTAACGCAGTGGGGTGTTACAGGACGCGCCTGTGAGCAAGGTCTGGCAAACGTCAAATTATGGAATCCTAGAGATTATTGTTCCGATCCTCGTAAGACGGTAGATGATCGTGCATATGGTGGTGGACCAGGCATGGTAATGATGGCAAAACCTTTAGAAGATACAGTTTCTGCTGTTAAAGCATCTCATCAGGCAGAAAACATATCATCTGGCCAAATTTGTCTTTTGGCCCCACAAGGTGAAACGTTTTCTCAAAAGATAGCTAAAGATATTCTCAATTGCGGTAATTTAACCTTCATTTGTGGTCGGTATGAAGCGATAGACCAGCGTTTTATTGATAGAAACGTGAATTTACAGCTTTCTATTGGTGATTTCGTGCTTTCTGGCGGTGAAATTCCTGCTATGGCAATGATGGATGCGGTCATCCGGCTGATTCCTGGCGCCTTAGGGGATGCGGAGTCAGCAGTGCAAGATAGCTTTATAAATGGTCTTTTGGATTACCCGCACTACACACGACCAGAAATATATGAAAATTTATCTGTTCCAGACGTGCTTTTGGGCGGACATCACGCTAAAATAGCGGATTGGCGTCGGCAACAGTCTTTAGAGCTGACGTTAAGGCAAAGGCCTGATTTAATTGAATCGGCTCGCGCCAAAGGGTTGCTAACCCGAGAAGATGAACGTTTTCTTCGATCTCTTTAAGAGGAAATCGAAAGTTCAGATTTTTGGTTTAGTGAAATTGTTTTAACTGCATCCTCTGTCTGGTCCGTTGATAAATGTCTCGGGATTAAACGCTGACAAGATGTTTAAGGATTGAAAAATGAATTTGATTGAAAAAATTGAGCAAGAAGAAATTGCTCGCTTAAGCGCTAATAAAACTCTTCCAAGTTTTGCACCTGGTGACACAGTGATTGTTGGCGTAAACGTAGTTGAGGGTACACGTAAGCGTACCCAGGCGTTTGAAGGCGTTGTAATTGCAAAACGCAATCGTGGACTAAATTCCAGCTTTATCGTTCGCAAGATTTCATCTGGCGAAGGTGTTGAGCGTACATTTCAAACTTACTCACCATTGATCGCTAGCATTGAAGTTAAGCGTCGCGGTGATGTACGTCGTGCTAAGTTGTACTACTTGCGCGATCGTTCAGGTAAGTCTGCACGTATTAAAGAAAAGCTTCCTGCTCGTAAAGTGGTTGCTGCTCCTGCCCCTGCTCCCGCTGCAGAGTAATTGCTGCTTAAAGCGAAAAAAAGGCGGCCTAGGTCGCCTTTTTTATTGCCCTAAAATAGACTCATGTCCAAGACTTCTCAGGCTGAAGATCAAGATTTAAATCTCGCTGCGCCACCGGACTTCGATGCGCAGGCTATACCCGTATTTGCAAATTGCGCGGATCAAGTTCAGGTTTTGGCTGATGAGCTCGATCCTGCTATGCTTAAAAAGCGTTTCCAATCACCACCTCAATGGCATCCAGAAATCACCGATGAGAATCGACAGGTCATGGCGGCCAACATTATTGCAAAGCGTCACGCCCTAGGGAAAGTAACCCATGCAGCCGTCTTGATTCCTTTGTTGTTAAATCCTGATGGACTTTCTGTTTTATTAACTCGGAGAACTGAGCACTTACGTGATCATGGTGGTCAAATTAGCTTTCCTGGAGGTCGTATGGATCCAGCGGATGCTGACTCCTACGACACTGCTCTGAGGGAGAGCGAGGAAGAAATTGGCCTCTCTCGAGACCAGGTAGAAATTATTGGGCGGCTGCCAGAATATTTGACTATTTCTGGATACAGCGTTACTCCCATTGTCGGATTAGTGAAACCTCAGGCAGAATACGCTCTAGACCATTTTGAAGTGGCCGATATTTTTGAAGTGCCTTTACGTTTCTTGATGGACCCAGTAAATCATCAGATTCGGGTTTGGGAGACAGAGCAAGGTAGTCGTCGTTTTTATTCCATGCCTTATGAAGATCATTTCATATGGGGTGCAACTGCAGGCATGTTACGTAACCTTTATCATTTATTAAAAGTATGACTTTCTTCTCTATTCTCTTCGCCCTCATTGCTGAGCAATATCGCCCAGTGACCGCTAATCATTGGATTGCGCGTTTAAGTGTCCGCTGGCTCGATTGGGTTGCTGGTGAGTTTGGCGGTAAAACCGAAGAGGGCGCAAGTCCAGTAGGTGCACGTATGGCCTGTATGGTGGCGTTCATCCTGCCTACATTCTTGGTCTTCGTGATTTACGTTACCTGCATGTTGACTTACCCAATTTTAGGATTTTTGTGGAACGTATTTATCGCCTATTTATTCTTTGGTTTTAGGCAATTTAGCCACTCCTTTACCTTAGTGCATGAGGCCATTCAGAATCATGATTTGCCTGCCGCACGTCTTGCCTTGGGTGAGTGGTATGGCTCGGAATTAGAAACCTCTAATTTGAGTGAGAAAGAAGTAATTTCTTTGGCCTTAGAGCGTGCAATTATTGGTTCGCATCATCATGTATTTGGTGTGCTCTTTTGGTTCTTAATGCCAATGGGGCCTGCTGGTGTCGTTTTATACCGTTTGGCTGATATAGCTGCTCAACGTTGGTCAGAAAAAGGCGACTTTAATCTGAGCGAAGCTGCTCGTCATTTCTTTTATGTATTGGATTGGATTCCAGCCCGTATTACTGCGATGGGTTTTGCAATCGTTGGCAACTTTGAAGGTGCGATTTATGCCTGGCGTTATCTCACTCAAAAGTGGTCAGATTCCTTGTCAGCAGTAATTCTTGCTGCTGGTAGTGGTGCATTGGGCGTTCGTTTAGGCGAGCCTTTGAGTGAGCCGGATAGTGATGAGGCTTTACGTATGGCTGAAGCTGGTGAGCCCTTAGTTTATGAGGTAGGTCTTGAGCCTACTGAGCGCACTATGCGTTCTGCAATTGGCTTGGTGTGGCGCTTGGTTATTGCTTGGATGGCTTTATTGCTAATGCTGACCATCGCTGTTTGGCTTGGCTAATCCCTTGAATTTGCGTATCTGCTGTTTTTGAGTCAGAACGTAATTGCTTAAATAGCGCCAGTCTTTCTGGCGCTATTTCATTTCTAGCGACAGCATCACGCACTGCGCAATCAGGCTCTGATTGGTGTGCGCAATTATGAAATCTACATTTACCCAGATAGTCTTTAAATTCACGGAAGGCATGTTCTAGTTCACTTACTGACATATGGGCTAAACCAAATTCTTGAAATCCCGGGGAATCAATGAGGGCGCCTAGCTTCCCGTCATCGCCTCGACCCCAAGATTCAGGTAATTCAAAATATCGGCAGGCTGTTGTTGTGTGTTTACCAGTGTCAAGCCTAACGGAATATTCTTGAGTTAAGGCTGCGGCATTCGGAACCCAGGCATTTAATAAGCTAGATTTACCCATGCCAGATTGACCAACAAACACCGAAACTTTTCCTCTGATAGCTGGACGTAATGCTTCGATAGAAGCCGTATCAAACTTTGCCGACACCTCAGTAACGGGGTAGCCCATACGTTTATAAGGCTCGATAATTTGACGGGCATGAGCCAAGTTATCTTTAAGATCAGATTTATTTAATAGGATGTGCAAGCCGATTTGATTTGTCTCAGCAGCAACTACTGCTCTACCCAAGAGATCTGGAGAGAATGCGGGTTGGGTCGCAAGAACAACCAAGATTTGATCAACATTTGACGCGATTAATTTACTTTTAAAGGCGTCAGATCGATAAAGTAAATTTTCTCTTGGCTCAATGTGAATAATGCGCGCTTGATCAGCAGAGGTCATCTCCAAAAGCATACGATCACCTACCGCACCGATATGCTGCTTGGCTGGAGTACTCACTTGGATGAGTTCTCCTACTGGTGATTCATTTCCAGAGGCATCTTTTTCCAGTCTTTGGGCTAAGTAATGCCTTCCATAAGAGGCGGTTAGTAGGGCGCGAAATTGCTCCATAAGCGTTTTAAATATGCCGTTGTAGATTGGCTATCCGCAGAGGGGCTGGCGGATGCGAACTATAAAAGGCTGTATAAATTGGGTCTGGCGTCAGCGTGGAGGCGTTATCTTGATAGAGTTTGACCAATGCCGAAATTAAATCTTTTGCTGAAGACTTATTAGCGGCAAAGCCATCCGCTTCATATTCATGTTTACGTGAGGCAAAGCTACCCAGAGGTGTAAAAAAGAAACCAAAGACTGGGGACACGAGCATAAATAGGGCAAGCGCTAATCCGCCGTTATAGCCATTCGGATCAGGCATTACTCCCAAGTCTGCATAAAACCATGCTTTAGTACTGATCCATCCAAGCAATGCAAACATTGCAAAGCTCAGAGCGAAAGATACTAGTAAACGTTTACGAATGTGATTGCACTTGAAGTGACCTAGCTCATGCGCTAAAACCGCCTCAACTTCACCGGGATTAAGTTTCTCTATAAGGGTGTCAAAAAAGACAATTCTTTTGGCTTTGCCCATACCCGCAAAAAATGCATTGCCATGGGCACTACGCTTGCTGCCATCCATGACAAACAATCCTTGACTAGCAAAATCACAGCGCTTCAATAGTGCCTCAATCTGAGTTTTTAATGGGCCATCTTCCAGTGCTGCGAACTTATTAAACAAAGGTGCAATAAAGGTAGGAAAAACCCACTGCATTAAAAGGCTAAATGCAGTTAAAAGCACCCATGCCCAAAGCCACCAAAGATCACCAGCCTTGGCCATTAAACTTAAAATTGCCCAAAGTAAAGGTAACCCAATTACCGCTCCTAGAACCAAACCTTTGAGCATATCGATTAGAAATAAGGCTTTTCCCATGCGATTAAAGCCAAAACGTTCTTCTAAATGAAATTGCTTATACCAAGCGAAGGGGAGGTCAATAGCTCCGGTAATCATCATGATGGCGGCAAGCAATGCAATTTGTTGGGCAATTCCTTCGCCCATCCATTGGACTAGGGTGATATTCAGAATCTGCAGTCCACCCATCAAAGTAAAGGCGATTAATACAATAGCGCTAACGCCATTCTCTAAAATACCCAGTCTTAATTTAGCAGTTGTATAGTCAGCGGCTTTTTGATGCTCTGCCAAAGTGACTTTTTCAGCAAACTCTAGGGGTACTTGGTTGCGATGAATGGCAATATGGCGAATTTGACGTTGAGCCAGCCAATGACGAATGCCAAAGCTAGATAAGAAGGCGATTAGAAAAACGATTGTGAATGTCATGAGATCATTATAGATATGAGTGAAAAATTAAATGTCCCAGTAGCAAAGACCCCACCAGCCAATGAACACCTTATTTGGGTGGATATGGAGATGTCGGGTTTAGATCCAGAAAAAGAACGTATTTTGGAAATTGCCATTATTGTTACCGATGCCTATCTCAATACGATTGCTACCGCCCCAGTTTGGGTGATACATCAAGAGGATTCATTATTAGATGGCATGGATGCATGGAATAAGGGTACTCATGGTCGCTCTGGATTGATTGATAAAGTCAAGGCATCTACTTTGGATGAGGCGACTGCAGAGGCGGAATGCATCGCTTTTTTAAAGAAATACATTAAAGCGGGTATTGCGCCAATGTGTGGCAACACCATTGGTCAAGATCGTCGTTTTATGGCGCGCTACATGCCAAAGTTAGAGGCCTATTTTCATTATCGAAACATAGACGTATCGACATTAAAAGAGCTTTGCAAGCGTTGGCACCCAGAATTGGTAAAGGGTTTTACTAAGAATCAGGCCCATACTGCTTTGGCTGATATTGAGGAATCTATTGAAGAGCTCAAGTACTACCGCGATAAATTTATCGTTCCTCTGCCTGAATAAACCTAATTAGTAAGCGCCAATCATCTGGTTCCCATAAAGAAATGTCCGCTTCATGCGGACTTTTCTTTATCTAGCTTGTTAGTTTTCTACTTTTTAATAGCACTCTTGGGTCGGAATGCCTTGATGACCGTTTCATGGGTTTCAATGTAAGGGCCACCAATTAAGTCTATGCAATAAGGTACGGCGGCAAAGATACCAGGAACAATAGATTTTCCATCTACATCCTTCAATCCCTCAAGGGTTTCTTGGATCGCCTTCGGTTGGCCTGGCAGATTAATAATGAGAGCGGTGTGATCCTCAATTTCTCGCAAAACCGCTATTTGCCGGGACAAAATGGCGGTGGGCACAAAACGTAAACTAATTTGACGCATTTGCTCGCCAAAACCGGGCATCTCACGGGTTCCTGCATCTTGGGTAGCCTCAGGGGTGACATCTCTTCGGGCGGGGCCTGTACCCCCTGTAGTGAGAACTAAATCACATCCCAGATCATCCACAAGCTCTACGATGGTTTCGGTGATGGTATCGCGCTCATCAGCGATCAATTTTTCTTGAAAAATACAGGGGCTTTGCAGGGCTTTTGCAAACCAAGCTCGGAGGGCTGGAAGGCCCTCATCAGAGTAGACGCCCTTACTTGCTCGATCGGAAATCGAAATTAAGCCTATTTTGAGTTCATTTGGAGCGCTACGCTTCCAAGCTTCAGTATCCTTCATGGCTCTATTCTAGCTATCATTGGGGTATGTTTACATACACATCAAATCAGTTCAAAGAAATTATTGATTTTCTGCTTTCGGAAGCCCGAAAACGGGGTGCCTCAGATGCCATTGCCGAGGTTTCAGAAGGGCACGGACTATCAGTGACGGTTCGCAAGGGCGAAGTCGAAACCATTGAGCAAAGCCTAGACAAGCAGGTAGGCGTGACAGTCTTTTTAGGGCATCGTCGTGGAAATGCGAGCACTAGTGATTTTTCCAAGAATTCATTAAAAGCCACGGTAGACGCTGCATACCATATTGCCCAGCATACTGCGGAAGACAATTGTGCGGGTCCGGCCGAACGAGATCTTTTGGAAACCAAACCCTTAGATTTAGATTTATTTCATCCATGGGATTTGGATTCAGCGCATGCCATTGAAATCGCTCGGGTTGCAGAAGGCGCTGCTTTCGCTGTCAGTAAGCAGATTAAAAATAGTGATGGCGCTTCAGTATCGGCCCATCAAGCCCATTTCATGATGGGAACATCCAATGGATTTATGGGGGGCTATCCCTTTTCGCGTCACTATATTTCTTGTGCGCCGATTGCAAGCGAAGGAGGAAAGAAATCTCCTATGCAGCGCGACGATTGGTATTCCACTTCACGTATTCCGGAGCAATTAGCAGACCCTGCGGTCATTGGGCGTTATGCTGCACAACGCGCACTTTCACGTTTAAAGGCGCGTTCTTTGACCACCCGGCGTTGCCCTGTAATCTTTGAAGCGCCCTTGGCTGCGGGATTATTGGGTTCCTTGGTTCAGGCTGTTTCTGGTGGGGCTTTATATCGCCACTCCAGTTTTTTATTAGATAGCCTTGGCAAGCAAGTGCTCCCAAAACATGTCAGCTTATTTGAAAATCCACATCTCCAATCTATGGCTGGTAGCGCACCCTTTGATGAGGAGGGTGTGAAGACTTCTGCCCGTACCGTGGTGGATAAAGGGATTTTGGAGGGTTACTTTCTTTCAACCTATTCCGCACGTAAGCTTGGCATGAAAACCACGGGCAATGCAGGTGGCTCGCATCACCTTACGCTGCAAAGTCGTAAGACCCCTAAGGGTGGTTTACCTGGCTTGTTAAAAGAAATGGGTACGGGCTTGCTTGTTACGGAGTTGATGGGACAAGGCGTCAACTATGTAACCGGCGACTATTCTCGTGGTGCTTTTGGTTACTGGGTTGAGAATGGAGAGATTCAATACCCGGTTGAGGAAGTCACTATTGCTGGAAATTTGCGTGACATGCTCTTAAATATTGAATTAATCGGTAGTGACACCTTAATTAGAGGTACCAAAGAGACTGGCTCTATTCTGATAGGGTCAATGACTGTAGGTGGTAAATAAACGCAATCAAAAATCATCAAGGCAGTTTATTGATGACTGAAAAAAGGACTCCGAGTGAACTGCACCACAAAAGTTGGACACCCGTCCAACCCAATAAGGTGCAGTTTTTATGTCCAAATACAGCAAAGAGTTCAAGTTAGCGGTTATTAATCATTACCTATCCGGTCAAGATGGATTTACAT
>Ga0214235_1000062_pt1 | contig 62354 bp, 73 predicted proteins | sample TroBogypolimnion_2_FD_153073 | JGI IMG/M metagenome (GOLD analysis project Ga0214235, IMG submission 153073) | Freshwater microbial communities from Trout Bog Lake, WI - 15JUL2008 hypolimnion | ecosystem: Environmental > Aquatic > Freshwater > Lake > Hypolimnion/Profundal zone ... | reverse complement strand
GTACCTAAAATAGGGACTTAAATGAATTCATATTGTATGTCAAGATGGACAATATGGACTGTCGCAAACTGCTATAATGCAGCAGTTTTGGATTATTTTTTTTTGTAAATTAGATGCGAAAGTTCAGTAATTATTTATCTCGTTGCTGATCTTTGCTGGATTATCATGGCATATCAAAAAAATGATTATTGGGGTGTACTCTTTATCCTCATCGGCGTTATGTTTGGCTTTTTGGCTTTTAAAAAGATGCAAAGCGGTAAAATGCAGAAAAATTTGACAAAGGAAAAAGATGATTTATAAATCTCACGGATATGATTTGGATTTGAGTAGGATAACAAGGCTTTATCCTGCAGTAACTGTTGATGTTCACGGAGAATTTGCACAAGTCTCTCTGGAATGGGCTGAACTTAATGGTGCTAAAGTAAAACTAGATTCTTATATTTTAGTTTTTGATTTTGATCCGCTTGGTGAAGTTGTCAAAAGTAGGGTAGAACTCACCTTCGCTACAAAAGATGAGCTCTTTGCAGAGATGCGGCGAGTTGACGAATTTGTAAAAGAGCAGAAACGTTAGAAAAGTTCTAACGGATCTATATGAGAATCTCTTTGTGTTACTTCAAAAACAAGTTCATCATTTACACGTCCGATGACAGAACCTTTAACAATTTTTGAACCTTTTTGAATACCAGGTGCTATTTGTGTAAGATTTGCATAGATCGTGTGTAAACCGTTGTCATGTTCAACGATGACGACGTTGTCCAAAAGAGGTGTATTTTTCGCAAATATTACTTTTCCATTAAAGACATTTCGTACTTTTTCACCCTTTTGATTTGGTGCTAAAGAGACTGATTCGTTAAAAATCTTGATATTGTAAATAGGATCTGTATAGTTTCCATATTTCTTTGTGACTCTATACCCTTCAAGCGGAGCGATTGTTTTTTCACCTGAATAATGTACAGTTTCGAGACTTTGATAACTACTGCCAACTTTTTTCACTTTGTCTGCTGCCGTATTTACACCTTTTCCAAGTTTTTCCTGAGGTGTACTTTGAGATGTACTTTGAGGTTGAGGCGTATTGTTCATGGCTTGCTTTTGACGTTCTCTTTCCTCTGCTCTTCTTTTTTCATCTATTTTTACAATATTGAGACTTGCAAGTGTCTGTTTGAGCGAATCTTGCTGTTGTAATATTTTTTCAAGAGCTACTTTATAGTTTTGTTTGTTGATTTTGAGTTTTGCTAACTCTTTTTCATTATCCTCTTTTGCAACTTTTAGTTCTTTTCGCTTTTGATCTATAGATGAAATTTCACCTTTGATTTGAACACTTCTTTGCTGCAATGTGCTCATTTGTTCGCTTGTCTCAAAAAACTTTGTATTAAGCTCTTTGATATCACTCTTTGTCTGTTTTGCTAAGACTTTAATGATCTCTTCACTCATGATTGAATCAAGATTTGCATCGCCTTGTTTATCTATAAGTATTGTTAAAGATGCCATTCTGGCAATATTAAATATGAGCTTTTGTTCCGTATCTTCTTGATCTTTTTTGAGTTTAATTTGTGTTTTTGAAAGACCATTGAGTTCGTTAATATTACTCTTATATATAGTTGCTTTAAGTCCAAGAGCTTGTTCGAGTTCTTGTAGCCTTGCTTGCTGTTTTTGTATAGTCAGCGTTTGATCGAGAATCTCTTTCGCATTTTGTTCCATTTTGGAATAGATGGAAGAATACTCGTTTTTTGTACTATTGATGGCAGAAGTTGTACTTTTTATCTTTTTATCAACGGTAGAAGCGTTGGCAAAAAGAGAAAAAAGAAGTGCAATAAATAAAAATTTCATCATACCTCTTCTTTATATCCCACAACTATTAAACTTGCCAGCAAGATAGAAATAAGAACTGCAACACCCAGTAAAATAGAGCCATCGCTTAACCATTCAAAAATTGTGATATCTATACCAATAACGCTTAATTGATCAGCTGTCCATGTACTCATAGAAATACCATAAAAAAAGAAAATTGCCATAAAAGATGCAATCAGAGCATCGATAAGTGCGAGTCTAAATAAGACGGCAGATCTTAGCCACACTGGAGCACCAAAGAGTCCCATAATATTCATGCGCTCACTATGTTTAAACTGCCAAATTCTAAGTTCTTTTGCGATTAATAAAACCGTGACTAGTAATATGACAAGAGTAAAGAGTTGTGTGATCTGTTTAAACAACAAAAGTAGTTTATAAACAGTGTCATGATTACTTGAAAAATCTTCGACTCTTGTTATTGAACTATTTTTTTTCAAAGTTTTAGTCAGGCTTTCTACTTCATAACTTGTTGGAAATGTTTTAAGATGAATGCGATAAAACTTTGGCAATGAGAGTTTTAACAGCTCAATATTTTTTTGACTAATATTTTCTTGTAGTTTTTTGATGATTTCATCCGCAGACAAGATGTCAACTTTCTCAATGTTTGAACTATACGTTTTAAATGTGTCATTAGAAATAGCGACATTTGAAACGACAATCATCGAGTATGAAGATGAAAGTTTTTGTTCATACGCTTCGAGTGCTCTGTCATTGATAATGAAAATCTGAATAGCAAATAAAATTGAGAATAGTGCTAAGATAAGAGAAAAATGGTTTTTAAGAGACTTCATAGATTGTTCCAAATTCAATGTGGAGATGTTTGTACGGTATTTTCATATTTTCAGGAATATGGTGTGTGACTACTATAATGGTTGTTTTTAACTGAGTATTTGCACCCTCAAGAAGATTCCAGATAAGTTCAGCAGAATAATCATCGAGATTTCCAGTCGGTTCATCTGCTAAAATCAAGATAGGGTTGTGCGATAATGCTCTTGCCATAGCTACGCGTTGCTGTTCGCCACCACTGAGCTCAAGAGGATATTTTCCAGATTGGTGGTTGAGTTTTACATGACTTAAAAGCTTGTGAACCTGTTGCTCGCTGACACTTTTTTGAAAGCCGCCGATGATAAGAGGCAGCATAACATTTTTCTCGATTGTCCACTCTTTGATGAGTTTATAATCTTGAAAAACAATGCCTATATGTTGTCTTAGAAAGTTGAGTTTTTTAGAACTTATATTTTTGATCTGCGCTCCGCCGACAACGAGACTTCCTTGTTTTGGCTTGATTGCGCCATAGAGAGACTTTAAAAGTGTAGATTTTCCACTTCCGCTAGCCCCTGTGATAAAGGTAAAACTGCCAGAGTCAACGGAAAAATTTGCCTGATTGATGATCGTCTCATCTTTGTTGTACGAGAGTGTTAACTCTTCTGCTATGATTACTTTATCCATGTAACATCTCATTTAAAATTTTGTGGGCTGCTAAATTTGCAGATGACCGAAGAGGCGATTTTGGAAAATATCTTGTTTGTTCGCCATCTAAAATAGCATAAAGATGTTCCGGTCTATCAAAGCTTCCCATTGATATTCTAAAAACCATCATATTCTTATTTTCGACATTATATACTCTTTCGATATGAATAAATCCATCATCGAATTTTTTTATGACACCGTTGAGATTTGCCAGAGTTTCAGGTGTCGCAGATATATCAGAAAAATCAAAACTATCGCTTACATGTAAAGGCTCGCTCTGTTCATCATTGATCATAGTGATATCATAGATATTTTTTTCCATCTTACGCCATCTGTCCTCATATTTACTGACTATAGCGATATCTTGGTTTTTATTGATTTGAAGTTTTACTTTAGTTCTTGAGATAAAAGTTTCGTAAGAAAAAGCATAATAGTTTTCACTGTCTGTACGAAGTTCAAGTTGCCCACCCACTTTCAAAACGCGCGTAGATTCATCAAGAAATTTTTTAGAGATAACACGACGATGCGGTTTTTTATCCCAAGGAACTGGAAAATGGACATAGATTTTTCCGACTATATTTGATGGAACTTGTTCTAAGAAGAGTCTCGCATCATAATCTAAGATGAGTAAATTTTCAAGATTTTGGATACTGATTTGTTTTAAAACTTGCTCTATCGATGGACGATGAATTTCGATGCCAATAAAAAGAATATCAGGATTATTTTTAGCTTGGTGAAGAATATGTCTTCCTGAGCCAAATCCAACTTCTATATGAACTTCTTTGTCAGTTGGAAAATTTGTAGCAAAGTATTCTATATCTTTAAGTGCTGTGATGCTCTCAAGGTGCATATTTTGTTTGCCATCTACTACATTGGAAGAGAGGACTTCCATTTGAGAAATTTTTGCATAAGATAAAAGCGCTTGATGTACCAAATACGTAGACGAGGGACGCGAAAGTTTATCGGCTTTAAGAAGGCTTCTTCCTTCCTCCTCAATCGAAAGCAGAAAAAATTCTGTTCCTTCTATATCCACGGCAATTAGCTGCTCTTCTGTATGTTTGATATTTTTAGCTAAAAAATCAAATGTAATATTCCCTTCATGTGAAGGGAAACTTATCTTCTTAAAACTGTTTACATGTAAGTGAGGCATATTAGAGAGAACCTGTGTCTAGATCTGGGGCAGCTTCTATAGTACTTTTTACCGGCTCAGGAGCAGGTGCTGGAGCCGTTACAGCTGGCTTGTTAACTTGAGTATTTTGCAAATCATTTTGCAACACTCTTTTTTGTTCCCCTTGAAGAGGAAGTGCGTCTGATGAGATAGTTGCTTCGATACTTGGTTCTGAAGAAATATTATACTCATCTACACCCATAACTTGGTATTTGTAAACGGTTCCAGCATAGATGTTAGGATCAGTGAATCGTGTATCTGTAATCCCTCTTATCTCATCTACTTGAGAGTTAAACCAGCCTTGTCTTGCCGTTTTGATAAGTGTATAACTTTTAATTCTTCGGTCACTACTAATCCATCTGAGTTCAGCTTTATTATTTACAATTTTTGCTTCCATCATGTCAGGTGTTTTTGGTTTAATAAGTGTGATTCCCTGAAGGGCAGGTGTAGTTGTGTCACTTTCCAATCCATCTTTATCAACAGCAGTCACACGGTAAAAATACTGTTTCCCGTCATCTTGGACATCATCAGTAAAATTGTTCGTCACAAGTTTCCCATGATATTCTAAAACACCAGTTGCGCTTTCACCTCTGTAAAGTTTGTAATAAGAAAAATCACTTATAGTTGAGGGTTGCCAAGTGAGCTTGATCTTTTTAGGAAGATTGTTCGTGACGATGAGTCCTTGAATATCCGGCGGAAGTTGCTTTGTTACGGCTTGGACAACTTGGCTAGGCGTTGACTCGATATTGTCAAATGTAACAGATCTGATTCTGTATTTGTAGATCTGACCATCAGCCAATTTTGTATCAATATACTCTGCATGTAATCTGCCATCAATATGTGCAACATCTTTGAAATCATCATCTTTAAGGGATTTTCGCTCCAAAATATAACCGCTCACTCTTGAATTTGTATGTGGTCTCCAAAGTATTTTCACACTTCTTGGCATATTTTGTATGCTGTCTATCCATGCAACAGATGGAAGTACCGGCAGTGTACTGACTGTTAGAGTTTCTGATTTTTGGCTTTGCGCTTTATCTGAAAATGTTGTGAAAAAATATTGATATTTTGTATTTGGAACGACACCATTATCTTCATAATGTGTTGCAAAACGGTTATCAACTGTTGCATATCTGCTGATTTGTGTATCATCTTTTTGCGGATCATTTCTATAAACATATATTCCAGCTACTCTTGGATCTTTCACATCTTTCCACTCAAATGCAATAGACTTCATGTCTTCCATGTGCCCGTTGAGGGAGATCACAGGTAAAGTGGTGTCTATCGCATCTTCAGGTGGTGTTGGTGTTGAACCGTTACACCCGCTCAGAAGAAGCGCTAAAACCGAGCTTAATGTTATCAGGTTTAATAGTTTCATTAAAATTCTCCATATCAAAGTTTTTCTCTATAAATTGTAACATATCTTTATCTAATGGAGCGATGAAAGACTCCGTCTTTTTCGTGGTCGGATGGATAAAGTACAGTAAATAAGCATGTAGCAAAATATGTTCCGATTTCTCTTTTTTCTCTTTAGTGCCATACAAATGATCACCGATAATATGACGATTGAGTTTTTCTAAGTGAACACGTATCTGATGTGTTCGGCCTGTAAAAAGCTTACATGTAAGCAATTCACAGCTCTCATCAAGACTCAAAAGTGTCTTTTTAAACTCTGTTTTTGCAGATTTTCCATGTGAAAGTATTGCCATTTTAAGGCGGTTGTGAGAACTTCTAGCAATAGATCCCTCGACAACGGTAATATCATCTTTGAGCGGTGGCGTTGAGATAGCAAGATAATATCTTCCCATTGTTTTATCTTGAAGCTGTAAAGAGAGAGCTTCATGCGCTTCGTTTGTTTTAGCGATAACCATCGCTCCGCTAGTACCTTTGTCAAGTCTGTGGACAATGCCGTGACGCTCTTCACCGCTTATGGTTGAGAGTCTGATACCTCTATGTTTTAGCCAATCTACAAGTGTAGGTTCTTTTACGCTTGGGGCAGGGTGAACAGTCAGTCCTGAGGGTTTATTGATAACGAGTAGGTCGTTGTCTTCATAAAGAATTTCTACATCAAAATCTATTTTTTGAGGACGCGTTTCTTTCGCCTCTGGAAAAATAACAGTTACTTGTTGATCAGCTTTGAGCTTGACACCTGGACGTGCCAAGATCTTCCCATCAACGCTGACGGCATTTTGTTTAATAAGCTGGACTATTTGAGAACGGGTTTGACCGATCTGCTCTGTCAAAAAACTGTCTAATCTTTGTTCGTTTTGGATTGTATAGGTTTGTGTGTTCATTAGTTAATTACTACCTTTGTTATGTTACAATCTCATAGTTTTTTTTAGGAGTTGTGTAGTTTGTGGAGATTTGATAGGCGAATTTTAGCACAATTTGATTTCATTACCATTATCTTTATTATGCCTCTTATATTTATTTCACACTGGCTTATAGGTGAAGTTGTTCCGGCATTGGCACAAAAACATACAGCTTATGTTTTTTTCTCCTTTCTTGCTTTTATAGGAGTATTTTTTCTTCCTATAAGACGCATGAACTGGCTCATTCCTCTTATTTACTGGATCAATATTATTTTACTTCTCGGAGTTGAATTTATTGGTCATTCCCGTCTTGGTGCAAAACGCTGGATCGATATTCCTCTTATAAATGCAACAATCCAACCCTCAGAATTTGTTAAACCCGCACTCATCTTGATGCTTGCATATCTTATCAGTAGATCTCCACCCCCGCCAGATGGCTATAGAATCAAAGATTTTTTAAAGATATCGATGTATATTATGCTTCCGTTTGTCTTGATTGTGAAAGAACCCGATCTCGGTACGGCTCTTGTGCTAGTATTGATCGGTTATGGCGTTTTATTTCTTGTGGGAGTGTATTGGAAGATCTGGGCGAGCATGCTGGTGGCTATGCTTGTAGTATTTCCTTTGGCATATACTCAAGTCTTGCATGATTATCAAAAGCAGAGACTTTTGGACTTTGTGGGTGAAAAACCATCTTATCACGTTCAGCAGTCCATCATTGCAATAGGCTCCGGTGGTTGGACTGGAAAACATAAAGATGATGCTACTCAGACGCAGATGAAATTCTTGCCTATTGCAACAAGTGATTTTATTTTTGCTTATGTGGTTGAGAGAACAGGCTTTTTAGGAGCTCTGTTTTTGATCACTATTTATGTAATTTTAATCTTGCATCTTGTTACTTTAAGTATTTATCATAATGATTATTATATAAAAGTTGTTGCATCGGCCATTGGTTTGATGGTATTTGTCTATATGAGTGTAAATATTGCTATGACAATGGGATTAGCCCCTGTTGTTGGGGTTCCACTGCCCATGTTTAGTTATGGTGGAAGTAGTTTTTTAAACTTTATTATTCTCTTTGCTGTTATGGAAAATTTGATAGCTTTTAGGTTCAAAGACTCCTATGATGGGCGTGGTACAAAGAGTTTTGTGTAAATTCACACGCTTTCAATTTTATTTAATAAATATCAAGTATAATTTCAGCCTCAAACGTGTCTGACATGTTTGCATGGAGGGTTTTTAGCTCAGCTGGTTAGAGCTCCCGGCTCATAACCGGGCGGTCCAGGGTTCGAGTCCCTGAGAACCCACCACCTTTAACTCCCTAAATTACGCTGTTTCCCGATTTCTAAATTATTAGTGTGCAGATTTTGTGCAGATTCTTCTTTTTCAAAACGCCAATTCTAATATCAAGTGCAATTTCCACCTAAAATTAACTAGCTAACTTTCTACTCATTTTTTGAATCATAATAATTTGATCCTTAGAAACATTTATAAATTCACTTTTCTTTGGTAAATATTGTCTAAATTGTATGAATAACAGCTTTGATAGTGAATCATTTCTATAAGCGCTTTGGTAACTACAGATGCTTCTTTTGAAGGTACGTTTTTGATGAGAGTGAATTTCGATTTCCTATCAACGACTGTAACCAATGCGCCAATGTGATTTTTGCCTATAGACAGTATCAATTTCCAAGTCTCCAATGCGAGATTTTTTCTCTACGATCTTTGGTCTTGCTTCTATCATGACTCTGTCAATAAGAGTTCCTCTAGCTTTATATTCATTAGAGCGTTTATGATACTACATAAAAAAATGAATATAGTTGGTTAGAAGCCATAAATTAGGTGTTTTATAGTTATTCATATTCTATTTGATAGAATTTTTCATTACGCCGCTATCTCTAATTTTTTAATCAAAACTACTTGTTAGCAACTTTTTATACTGCCCATTTTAACTTCGCCGTTGACAGTGAAGTATCTGCATTTATTTACGCAAGAGCTTCTTCTATCTGTTCTAGAGCAAGTTTCTTGCCGTTTTCCTCCTCATTTGCACTCCACCAATATTCGATAATCTGCTGTTCTATGCTTCCTAGAAGATCCATGGGGAGATTCGCAAATACTTCAAACGAGCTAATCTCATCTCTGTTTAAACCTTTTTTCTTTGCAAGTTCATCTATAAGTTCACGGATAGATGTCTCTACATTTGTAGGTTCAGGCAAAGGCATTCCCTCTTCTAGCGGTTGGGGTGTTCTTGCATAATCGATCCAAGTTTTTATCTCATCTTCGAGGTAATCGTAGCCGTGGATTTGATAGCAGAGTATGCGAGTTGGAGAATAGACGATCTCCTCATCCTCTTCTAAAACATCAGAAGTTTTTGGTGTACCATCGTTAAGGTAAACTTCTACTCTTTGACTCTCACGCAGTGTCGAAGCTGTCTCAAAAGCATTCCTTGCCTGTTTTAAAAGTTCCTGTGTCAGCGTTTCTTTGTCCATAATGTTCTTCCTTTATTTAGTTTAATTCATATAAGGTATATCTAAAACTGCGTCACGATCATCGGCATCATAGATATAGGTTTCTTTGTGCTCAAGCGTGTGTATCGGCTTCATCACTACAATACGCTGCAGGGGATGAAGATGCGACATATTGATATATTTTGCAATTGCATCGAGAAAATAGTTTGTTACTATCGGATGCCATTGTGTATGATTTTGCTCTACATGTAAAGCAAGTTTTGTTACCTCTTCGATGCTTATATCATCCATTTTTGGAAGTTTGCGTACTACATTTCTTACAAACTGTTTTGAAAAGTATTGTTCTCCCAAAAAAAGAAGATCAGACGTTGCGCCGATATCAGCTTCATTTTCACTGTAACTATAGGCATAGCGAAAATGTTCACATACCCACTCTGTGTACTGCGGATAGTGGTTGAGTACATTGACAAGATCTTTCATATCTTGATCGATGAGCACTTGAAAAAGGGTGATAGTATTTTTACTCAGACTTCTCCAGTGCGGTTCATCTTTTTTAAAACTGTCTTTTTCCAAGATTGTGCGATATTGTTCGATATCGGAGATCTCATCTATAAGTCTTGCTTTTGTATTGTACTCTTCTTGCATCTGCTATTTCAAAGCGTTATGATAATCCCATAACTGCTTATAAAAACTGTCAAGTTTTGAGAGTGTTGCATCTACCAAAATAAGATTTTGCATCTTTGGAAAGTTCTGTTTTGGATGTTGTTCAAACCAAAGTTCCATCTCATTTTTGATAGATTCACGTTGTGTGACGGTGTTAATTATCATCGATCTTATCTCTTGCATCTCAGGAGTGAGGATCTCTTGTTTATAAACTCTCATGCGCAGCCACACTCACAGTTGTGTGTCGCTGTGCCTGGATCAAGATAGGTGTCTGCATTGGACTTTTTCACTTTTATAAATGTCTCGTCTTTGAGACCTTTTATAATCTCGCTAAGATCCATCGGCTCTTTACCTATGTAGTAAACATCGATCTTATCTTTATTGAGTTGGGAAAATGGACCGTTGCCCATATAAGAGTAGATGACACTTTTTATATTCCATTTTTTGAGCATCTTGGCGGTTTTGATGCCGTTTCCGCTCTCTTTATTGAGTATAAAAAAGAAGGTGTCTTCTTTAGGTTTATATAGTGCAAACATTTTGACATTACCAAACAGTTTGGATGATTTTACATCTGCTGACACAGAATCTACAGGGATCGCAATCATATATGCTCCTTTGCAATTTTAAACTCTATATGCAAAAAGAGTTCTAGAACATTTGTTGCATAATCTGTTTCAAATGCCATTAAAAGGATAAAGCTATGAGTGAAATATTTACTAGAGCATTACAAGAGTTTGAATCTAAAAACTATAGTGGAGCATACGGACTTTTTGCTGAGGTCGCATCAGAAAATTCTGATGCGATGGTCAATCTTGCGATCATGCATATGCAGGGGCGCGGTTGTACACAAAGTTATGAACTGGCTTCATCTTGGTTTTTAAAAGCTTCCCAGAAAGGAAATGCCAAAGCGCAACACTCTCTTGGTATCTTTTATGAAAAAGGGATGATAGGTGCGATAGACCTAGATAAAGCCCTTGAATACTACAAAATGGCGGCTGACACGGGACATGTAGAGTCTCAGACAAAAACTGGAATTCTTTTCAAGCAACTTGGCAATACTGCTGAAGCTATGCGCTATCTCATTACAGCGGCGTACAATGATAATAAACAAGCCCAAGAGATGATCACTTATGTAAGTAATTCAGGAACTACAACTGCTAAAAATGAGATATTTCACACTTTTGATCCTTTAAAACAAAAAGCTCTTGTAGAAAACCTTGTTGAGACAAAGATACGCCCGACGCTTGCAATAGATGGCGGCGGAATCGAGCTTGTTAACTATATCCCGGGTGATAAACCTCAAATTTGGCTTAATTATCAGGGAACATGTTCAGGTTGTCACTTAGGTTCAACATCAACGGCGGATATGTTGTTGAACCATTTTGAGACGATGATCGACAAAAATGTCGTACTTTATTTGATGTAGGAAATATTATGAATCAAGTGATAGCAACAGTTCAAAATATCGAAGAAACGGATATCGTAACTTACATACATGTAAACAGTGGTGAGAGTGCGATGTACCTTATAAAGTCAGAAAACCCCAAGTGGCTCAGTGTTGGCGATAAAGTGTACTGTAACTTTCAAGAGGCTTCTGTGTGTTTGAGCAAAGATTGTCCGGGGAAAGTTTCCATTGAAAATACCCTTCCCGTTACTTTGCAAAATGTAAGACGTAACAACTCTCTTTGCGAGTTGACTTTAAACAACAGTGATTTTGGAGATATTATCTCACTTATCACTGCAAATGCATATGAAAAACTTGATTTGCAAAAGGGTTGTAAGGCGACGATGCTTTTACGTGGAGTTGATATCAAACTAGAACCGTTCATTGAACATTTCAAAGTAAGCAGTTTTTAGTTCGAATAAAAGTTGCATATTATTTTTAAATTATTAAAAAATCAAGGAGTACCAAATGGCTGTAATGATAACTGATGAGTGTATAAACTGTGATGCGTGTGCATCTGAGTGTCCCGTAGCTGCGATTTTGCCGGATGATAATGACAAAAACCCGTTCGAGGGTGAAAGATTTTATGTAAAAGCTGAAACTTGTGTAGAGTGTGTAGGTCATGCAGATACTCCTCGTTGTGCTGATGTTTGTCCAACGGAGGGTTCTATTGTTTGGGATATGCCATACACTGTAGCGTTCAATGACTACTATGTATCTGGTAATGAAGCTGGAACATATAAAATCCGTGAGCATAAATCAAAAGGATTGATGCTTCCAATAGTGAAAGAACAAGCATTTATGGCTGAGATCTCAATGGATGCTCGTAATTCTCACGCGAACGTTATGGATTCGTTCTAAAATTATGAATATCGCTTTTGCATCCTCGAGTGGAGAAAATATAGATCAGCATTTCGGCTGGTCTAAAAGCTTTTACATGTACAAGGTCGATCAAGATAATATTGAGTTTATAGAGGTCGTGGATAGTTCTGATGAGCCCGAGGGCGAAAAAGAGAAACTGGCTTATAAAATCGATACTCTTGGAAGTGCGGATATTATGTACTGCACTCAGATTGGACCGACTGCTTCAAAGATGGTTCAAGCTTCAGGCATCCACCCCGCACGTGTTTCTGAGGGTGAGAGCATTATGGAAGCAACAATGAAACTTCAAGATATGTTGCGTGATAATCCTCCTTTATGGCTGCTTAGAATCTTTCATAAAGCTCAAAATAGGAGCGCATAATGGCTGTATTAATTACGGACTCTTGTATCAACTGTGACGCTTGTATCGATGAATGTCCTGCAACTGCCATAGTCACTGCCGATGAGTCACCTCTAGCGTATGGAGAGTTTACTTACGTCAAACCTGAAAAGTGTATAGAGTGTGTCGATGCCGCAGTGCCAAAGTGTGCAGATGTCTGTCCAACAGAGGATTGTATAGTTTGGGATATGCCTTACACTGCCGAGCATAATGACTATTTTGTAGAAAGTGACAATTATGTCATCCGCGTACATAAAAAACTGGGTTTATTATCTCCAGAGGTCAGCCCGCAAGCCTTTAGAGAAAATATCTCACAAGAGCAAAGAGCCTTACATGTAAGCGTCGGTGAGACTTTAAAGCTTTATAATTAATCTCCTATTTTCCTTTTTTGCTCCTTTACTTCATTAGCCTTTGTGGTTAGTTAAATTGGATATTATTGCACTACTAATTTAGATCAGGAGCAGGAGCAGTAGATGTTGAGGAGTTTTTTTCTAACAAAAGAGTGGGCACTTTGGGCGTGGGGTGGCTTACTGATTTTGTTTGCTCTTGTGGTGTTTCAAGTGGAGATGACTGTAAAGTTAAATGAGTGGTACAAAAACATCTTGTTTATTCAGAAGATGACAAAAACTACGCCGATCTGCCTATGATGGCAGAGCTGTTTCTTGGTATGAGACCAAACTATTTTCGCCTTTTTAACCACTACACCTACTTTAATCTCTGGTCGAACATATACGCTCAAGTGATGATCGTGCTTCCGTATCTTATGATGGCGCCATCTCTTTTTAGCGGAGTGATCACGCTTGGTGTGATAACACAAACAGGAAATGCCTTTGGAAAGGTCAATGATGGGTTTAGCTTCTTCATCGACCGTTGGACTGAGATCACGAAGTTTCTCTCAGTCATCAAACGTCTACGTGAATTTGAATCACACCTGATACACAACCATCCAGATCCGGAGTCGGTTGTCAAATATCAGTAAATGCAGTGTAAAGCTTTTATGTAAATTTTTTGAAAAAACTCTTTACATGTGAGGCTTTTGGAATGGTTATAACAGAGTAGAGAAGCTTACATGTAAGCTTCTGGGAGATTTTGAAGCTTTTTATAATAAAGTGTCTCCTAGCTTCATCCATTTTAAGCCAACACAAGATATTATTTTATCATGTTGCATTTTATGTGATGTGATAATTACATTAATAAATTAATATAAAAGAGGTAGTTAATGAAAAAAAGTTTTGTTATTTTAAATTTAATAACGATAGGTTTATTATATGTTGGTTGTGCACAACGACCAGTTGTAAATATGACAACAACATTTGATTTGGTACAAACAAGACAGTTAAATGAGAAGGAGGGGAATAATACTATTCTAGGAAATTCTTTTCTACGTCAAAATGGTGGAGGTGTGGTTACTTGTGCGGGAAGTACCGTATATCTTATTCCTAAAACTCCATATTCAAGTGAAATTATGTCATCAATCTATGGAAATACTGAAAATGGTTATGACCCTGTTTACAGTATAGGGGTATCAATACCAAATATTCCAGCCGAATATTCAATATTAATGAAAAAAAGTATATGTGATAGTCAAGGAAATTTTATTTTTAATAATATAGGAGATGGAGAATATTTCATAAATACTAAAGTTACATGGGTAGTTGGTCAAGCAATACAAGGTGGGGACTTAATACAAAAAATTAAAGTTTTACACGGTGAGACAAAAAAAGTTATTTTAACTAACTAAGAATAGGAAGAAATGAGGCAAATTGGTTTTTATAAAAAATTTAGTCTTCTTACTCAAGAAGCGCATTTAGCTAAAAATGCGCTTCTATCTGGCTTTGATTTACTCTTGAAGGCAAATTTTTTTCAAGATAAAGATGGCTACTTTTATTCTGCATTCTTTCATATTTCAATTGGTATGGAACGTATTTTAAAACTAGCTGTTGTTACAGATTATATGCTTTCCAATAATTATCAGACACCCACCATCAAACAGTTAAAAAAAGACTTTAGTCATGACATTAAGACCCTCTACCTTGAGTCCTTAAATATGATGCCTCGGTATCTTCCAAATGTTATTGTCCCAAATAGGACTAACAATGATAATGCTTTGATTGATTTTTTTACTGAATATGGTACTGGAACTCGCTACTTTAACTTGAATGAAGTATGTGAAGCAAAGATGGATAGAAGCCCACTCGACAAGTGGCTCGATCTCTCTAGGTCTATTTATGAGGAATATACATTATCCCAAATCAGGCAAAAATCAGCCATGAATCTGATATATAAAATGGATAGAGTAGGTTCCCGTAATGGATTCACTTTTCATCTCGATGAACACGGTCATCAAATGACAGGTTTTGACTGTATTCACCGTCAGTATCTTATTGAAAAAAGTGCACCGCTGATTATCTGGCGACTCATTGAATTGCTACAACCTATTTATTTTCTACTCAAAGCAATGGCTTGCAAGGCTACTGACTATGAAATAGAAAACAAGATTAGTTCAATGGTTATTCCACATTATGAAGATTTTTTTGATTTTCTTCTTGCTGAAAAATCCACTATCAAACGTCGGAAGAAGTGGTTAGAAATTTTTAATTCCTAATCAAATTGGAAAATGGTGATAACTGAATCAAAATGAACATTAGATACAGTGTATAGATAATTAAATCTCCCTATTTCCCTTACATGTAAGCCATCTAGAACATATCTTGCAAATAGTAAAAAAAGAATGATTGTAGCTACATGTCGCAAGATCATTATCTATTAAGGAGCTATTTATGTCAGTAATAATTAACGATACTTGTATAACTTGTGATGCATGTTTACAAAACTGTCCTGTTGAGGCGATAGTGGATGATGGCAATAACCCGACGGGAAATCCTCGTTACTACATTCAACCTGAGAAATGTGTCGAGTGTGTCGATATTTTTGATGATCCTCAATGTGCGGCGATCTGTCCGAGCATCGGATGTATCACTTGGGATATGCCTTTTACTAAAGAGTTTGATGAGCATTTTTTAAATGTAGAGATCTATAAACTTGGAGTTAAAAATGGTACTCCAAGATCTCCTGCATATAAAGAGAAAAAATTTCGCAAAGATATTCCATTGACGAAGCGCGGAGTAGGGGAAAAAGTCCAAGAAGAACCTGAAGAGGGCGAAGTAGGCTAGGTTGTACGACTTAAGTAAACTTCTCTTAGTTGCAAACTCGCTTGATAGTTTCGAGCAAGATTGTGCCATCACGGTTGCACTGAAGATTACAGACGATACATGCAAGATGGACGACTATGAAAAAAGCATCTTCATGGCACTTTACGATGCTATAGAAGATAAAAAAAGCGACTATTTCGACGACACTGTGTTTGAACTCATAGAACAGTGTCGCAAAACTCCATCAGCGCAAAGCTACGCAAAGATAAAAACACTCCGCCAAAACGCCATGGAGATGATAACTCAGCCGAAGATGAAAGCATTTAAAGCTCAACTTAGAGAGCAATTGAAGTAATTGCTAAACAAATTTGATACTAAAGTAGTTAGAACCATTGTGGTAGCGGTAGTCAAGTTTAAAGTTATGTTTCTTTAAAATAGCATCGGTAATATAAAGTCCAAGCCCAAGACCTGCCGAAGAGTTTTCATATGCGCGGTTAAATGGTTTGCTGAAATCTTGTTTTTCAAGGGAAAGTTCTTCTCCTTTACTACAGATACGAATAAGATCGTTACTGATCTTTAGTGTTGGTTTTTGCTCTGAATATTTGAGTGCATTGTCCAGAAGATTTTTTAGTACGACGCTGAAAAGTTCAAAGTCTACATGTAAGACAAGCTCAGACTCTTCCCCTTCAATATCGATCATCTCTTTATCACAAAGTAGCAGATCACAAGCTTGGTCAAGAAGATCGACAAAACGGTATTCTTGAAGGTTTAACTGCCATTCTCCACTGCTAAAACGCTCCATCTTTGCAAATTCACTCAGAAGATAATCCATTCGTGTAAATATCTGTTTTAAGCGTTCTTGAGAGGGTGATGGTTCCAAACAATCGGTAGTCAAAGAGGCTTTCATAATCGGAGTATTGAGTTCATGTAAAATATTTCTCAAAAAGAGTGAGCGAGCTTCTCTCATAGCTGCAATTTTTTGAAGAACATGATTGAACTCATAGGTTATTTGTGAGATTTCGTCATCGCCATTGATGGGCGCATCTAAAACGATATCCTCTTCTTTAAATGTAATAATGGCATTTTTGAGCCGATGCAAAGGCAAAAGCTTACGAAGCAGATAGGCAAAAAATAGCAGTATCAAAATATCCACGCTCAAGAGGATTATCCAAAATGTCAGTAAAGAAGAGGGCTGTATATCTTCTAATATTATTAAAGGAAAATATTTTCTATCAGGTGGCGGAGGTGGCATAAACTCTCCATTATGAGCAAAATCTAAAGACGGAGGTGGTGGAAGCATATTGATAAAATACGTATGTCCATCGAGTTTTACAATTTTTCCAAAAGGGAGTTCTAAAAGTAGTTCTCCTTTTGATAATATATTTTCGGCATTTGCTGTTGATGGACGAATCATCAGCTGTTTTAACTCGATGCCAAAATCTTCTTTAGAATGATGAAACAATCTATCTGCAAGGAGAAATCGGCGCATCTCATCGAGCTCTTCTTGCTTTGAAAAATGTTGGTGCGCAACCCAAAATAGCGTGTTGATAAGCAGAAATATCAAGAAAAAAAAGAGAGTAATAAGACGGATAATAGAGTGATTATTCATTAACAAATTTATACCCCGCGCCTCGCACTGAGACGATATATTTTGGATGTTTTATATCATCACCTATCTTTTGACGGATACGTCCGATGATAACATCGATACTTTTAAGACTACTTTCATATTTGATGGAGCTTATATTGAGAAGTAACTCTTCTCTTGAGATGACAAAACGCTCCTTTTTTATCATATATGCGACAATATCGTATTCTGCTTGCGTGAGATGTAGGAGGATGGAATTTCTTGAGATCTCATGACGCCCTTCATCAAGCTCAAAAGGAGTTGATTTTTTTGGGGTTGAGGGATGGATACGTCTCATGATTGCGTCTATTCTGAAAACGAGTTCCACTGGATCATAGGGTTTTGGTATAAAGTCATCTGCTCCACTAGAAAAGCCTCTCATCTTATCTCGTATATCTGAGCGCGCTGATGAGATGATGATAGGAATGTCACTCTCTTGGCGAATAAGACGGCATATTTCTATCCCATCCATTTGTGGTAAGGAAAGATCAAGTACGAGAAGATCATAACTGCTTGTTTGAAAGAGGTTCAAACCCTCTAGTGGAGTCAAAGCTATGGTAACTTTGATATCATCTTTTTGAAGACGCATTTGTAACAATTGTGCTAATTCGCTGTCATCTTCTATCATTAAAATATGAGTCATAGTTCGATTGTATCTTTAAAAAAGTAAATAAAAAGTAACATGCCCCAAAGAGGCATGAATGTTAAGCACTGAGGTTAAACAGTGATGTAGAGTCTGTACTTGAAGTCGAATTACTTCCGTAGTACGAGAGGATTTTTTGAAGCAAAGTATTGCTAAGTTGGTTACTTGCACTCTCGGTTGTTTGAGAAGCAGAAGCATTTGTACTAGCGGACGTTGTACTTGTCTCACTCGTACTATTGCTACTTGAAAAAAGTGCTGCAAGTTGCTCAGTTGCACTCACTGTCCCATCTTGATTGGTATCAAGTGGATCATATACCTCACTTGTACTTGAACTTTCAGAAGATGAAGATGTTGAAGAAGTAGATGAAGAATCACCTGATTGTTGCGGTGGCGGTGGCGGCATTCCACCTTGCGGTTTTCCGCCTCCTTCTGTTTGTTGTGGCTTGGAATCTTTAAGTGCTGTCATAAGTTCAGACGTACTTAAACTGCCATCACTATTTGTGTCAAGTTTATTAAAGATATCAGCGGTTGATGAGCTACTACTCGTGCCACTACTGCTTGAGTTGGATGCTTGTACTGCTGTACTAAACTCGGAACTACTGATTCCACCACTGCTATCACTATCCATCGAAGTCAGTAGTTGCTCTGCCATAGCTTCAAAATCTGGTTTTGCCGGTTTTGAAGATGATGAAGCACCTTGAGAACTATAAGATGAATACGCATTGTAGTTAGAACTAACGGTCATGGTATACCCTTTGTCTGGTGTAGCAAGAAAATTTTCTTACCCAATTCTAATGATAAAGTCATAATAGTAATTAATGGGTAACATTGAGAAGAATTAGAGATATTTTATTTTATATCTCTAATTTATTGTAAAAGAGAGGGTTTAAACAGCTCCAAAAAGAGTCTTCGCTTTACTCGCGTTTTTAAGTGCTTTGATCTCTTCGTAAGTTTTATCTTTGATGCGTAGAGTTGTCGTTTTAATCTCATCATAAACGATGTCGATTTTTTCCTCTGCGCTTGCTTTTTTCAAGTCCCCTTTTGGAAGGTCTGCATGGTCAAGAAGTTCATTCCATACAGAACTTTCATCAAGTGAAAATGCATAAAATGTGAGTCCTTCATAAGTAAACTTCCCATCACCATCAAGATCAGTTACAAAAAGGATGTAAAGACCGCTTGGTGAAAGAACCTCTTTGTAGCGTTCTACAAACGGCTCGAAAAAATCAAGAGTTTCTAACTCACATGCTATAAAATCTACTGCGTTGCTGTTGCTTACCAAAATAGTTTGAGTCGCTGTAGCTTTTGGAGGAAGCTGTTTATCGCTTGAGAGTATTTGGCCAGGTGTGATGACCAAACTCCCTCTGTAGCCATAAGCATACTTGTCTGTTTTAGCATTAAATGATGCTTGCCATTGAAAGTTATTGTTGTAGATGAACTCTTGTACTTTTGACATAAGTTTCCTTTTTGAAATTTCTTTTTTTCAATGCAATTTTGGTTCTAATTAACTAGCTTTATTGTTTGTGTAAGCATAAGTCGAAGAGATTGAGCGTAATCTATCAGCCGCTTTTGTAAACATCTCGATAACATAATCGATCTCATCTTCCGTCGTAAAACGTGAAAGCGAAAGACGCATTGCCGTGTGAGCGAGTTCAGGATCTTCACCGATAGCGCTCATAACGGGATTTGCATGGAGAGATTCTGAGGCACAAGCACTTCCAGTCGATGCCGCAATGCCCGCACGATTTAAGTCCCAAAGCATAGATTCCCCCTCAATACCTTTGAGAGAGATCAGGATGGTATTTGGTGTTCTTTTTTCTCTAGGACCTACGACAATAGTGTCGGCAATCTTTGAGATTGCATCTTCGAGTTTGTCTCTTAGCCGTCTGACATCTGTATTCATTTTATCCACATGTCCCACAGCTTGTCTCATTGCCAAACCCATACCTACGATGTACGCGACATTGAGTGTTCCTGCACGTTTACCGCCCATCTGTTCTCCGCCGTGGAAAAGGTTTGGCAACGATTTTCCTTTTTTGACATACAAACCGCCTATCCCTTTTGGACCATGAAATTTATGAGCAGAAAATGTCAAATAATCTACATTCACATCAGTAAGATTGACTGGAATTTTTCCGATTGCCTGAACAGCATCTGTATGAAAAAGTATCCCTTTCTCTTTTGCAAAAGCACTTACTTCTTTTATAGGAAAAATCATCCCTGTTTCATTGTTTGCCCACATCATAGAGATAAGGATAGTTTTATCTGTAATAGCCGCTATCATCGCCTCAGCCGAGATTCCGCCTTCATTATCGACATCGACATAAGTCACGTCAACGCCATGCTCACTCAAAAATGAGAGCGTATCAAGGACTGAGGGATGTTCCACTGAGGTAGTGACGATATGATTTTTTTCAGGATTACCTAAAATGTATTTGAAAAAGATACCTTTTAAGACAGCATTGTTACTCTCTGTCGCACATGAAGTGATGAGAATGTCATCTTCATCTCTTACATGTAAGGCATCATACATAGAACCAAGCGCTTCGTTTAGGTGAGGGCGGACATCCATACCAAAAGAGTGAAGCGAGTTTGGATTTCCGTAAAGATCCTCGAAAAATGGTTGCATCTTCACTTTTACAAGCGGATCTATCTTTGTTGTCGCGTTATTATCTAAATATACTTTCATCTTATGCTTCCTTTTGTGTTTTGTAAGTAAATATTGGCTCTTTCGTTGGGTCTTTAACGACTGCTTCGGTGATGGTACAGCTCTCTAAATTTTCTTGTGATGGACAAGAATATTGAAGCGGCAACATCACCTCTTCAATGATTCCTCGAAGTCCTCTAGCGCCCACACCTTTTTCGGTTGCGAGTTTGGCTATGGCTTCGAGTGCTTTTTCTTCAAATCTTAGTGCTATTCCATCCATTTCAAAGAGAGCTTGAAACTGTTTGATAAGTGCATTGTCTGGCTCTTTTAATATCTGTACCATCTGCTCTTTTGTAAGCTCACGTAGTTGAGCGATAACAGGAATACGTCCGATAAATTCTGGGATGATCCCATAATGTACAAGCGCCTTTTGATCAACTTTAAATGCTTTTTCATCGGTTGTTTTAACAGCGCCAAAACCCACTTTATTGTTCTTTTTAGTATTGCTATCTGGAACAAGTCCGACAAACGCTCCACCACAAACAAAAAGTACATGTGTCGTGTCAAAAAGAACCGTTTCAGTCGTAGAATTTTTACGGCTTCCTTTGAGGGGAACGTAAACCTCTGCACCCTCTAAAATCTTTAAAAGACCTTGCTGTACGCCTTCACCTGAAACATCACGTCCCATAGTTGAAGATTCACTTTTTCGAGCGATCTTATCGATCTCATCGATATAGATGATCCCGCGTTGAGCGAGTTCAATGTCAAAATTCGCAGCTGCCAAAAGACGAGAAAGTATGCTTTCAACATCTTCGCCAACATATCCAGCTTCAGTCAGAGCTGTTGCATCTGCCACGGCAAAAGGCACATTCATGATCTTCGCCAAAGATTTTGCTAAAAGCGTCTTTCCACTTCCTGTCGGTCCCAAAAGTAGAATATTACTTTTTTCAAGTTCTACATTGTTATAAACTGGATTTTCTATGCGTTTATAGTGGTTATACAAAGCTACGGCAAGCACTTTTTTCGCATCTTCTTGACCGATGATATGTTTATCTAAAAAACTCACGATCTTCTCAGGTTTAGGAAGTTGCTCTTGCATTTGTGCACGCTCTTCGTATTTCACCTCTTTTTGAAGGATACTTGAACAAGTTGTTACACACTCGTTACAGATATTTGTCTTTTCAGATGAAAACATCTTTTTGACTTCGCTTTGTTTACGTCCACAAAATGAACAAGTTTTTTCATCACTCATCACACATCCTTTGGAGTTATTCTAGTTAGTATTGTGTCGGCCAATCCAAATGCAATAGCCTGCTCTGCTTCAAAATAGTTATCACGATCGCTCTCTTTTTCAATAGTCTTAACATGTTTTCCTGTCGCCTTTGAAAGAATTTTATAGAGTCTTTTTTTAAGATTCATGATATGTTTTGCCTGAATCTCGATGTCGCTTGCTTGACCTTGTGTGCCACCGAGTGGTTGATGGATCATGATCTCAGCATTTGGCAACATATATCTATGTCCCTTTTCTCCACATGTAAACAAAACAGCCGCCATTGAAGCGACCATTCCCATAGCGTATGTATAGACAGGTGCGGTGATGAGCTGCATGGTGTCTAAAATAGCAAGTCCAGCCATTACAGAACCACCCGGAGAGCTTATGTACATATGAATAGGCTCGTTAGAATCTTCAGCTTCAAGATACAAAAGCTGAGCGACGATAACACCCATCATGTGGTCATCCACCTGTTCGGTAATGATGATAACACGGTCGCTGATAAGTTTTGAGAAAAGATCAAAATATCGCTCTCCGCGGGGTGAACGATCTTTTACTGTTGGAATTATTGGCATAGCTAAGTCCTTTAAATAAATTCTTGAATAAAGTTTTCGAGTGACATGTTTATTACTTCTAAGTTATGCTTTTCAACAAACTTTTTCTCTTTTTTACCGAGTTCCTGATCTGTAACAATATAACCGCCTTCAAGATCCATAGTGAGCTCATTTGCGACCATTCTGTCTGTATCACGATCAAAATATGTCCCTAAAAAGAGATACTTTTTGGCTTTTCTATAGGTCTTTAGAATCGGAGGGAGAGCAAATCCGCCCATCGCCTCAGTGAGCCAATCCACATAATCCGCATCTGAGATGACAAAGCTTGGGTTTGGAAGAGGTGAACCCATCGGTTTAAAAAGGATCTTTTTAGCAGTGTCAAGCACTTCATCTTCGACTAGAAAATATTTTTTGTTTTCCACATCATATTCATATACTTCATAGCGATTTTTATCTGCCATAAGTCTAGATTTTCCTACAATGAGACAATGTGGCTCGTAAGCCAACAACTCTTGCATCTTTGTGTCGCGATTTGTATCAATGATATAGTTTGGAGCCATATCGTTGATCGCTTTTTGCAAAGAGGTTGGCTCAAAAGGTTTTGTATAAATATGGTTTATGAGTTGCGTCATATAGTCTACACCGCGGCGCTGTTCTAGGTGCATAGCTGCACGTGAATACTCAAACATAAGTCTTTGACTCATAGGCTTACCATCGTTCATAGTTAGGATCATTGAATCCGAATCATAGGGCATCTGTTCACCATCTTTTGTTTTTGTATCTTTAAAGATTCCAAGCCCAAAGTAGGGTACTGTTGTCTGATTTCTCAGCTCTTTTTTGATTGTCTGTATTAACTCATTCATTAGTGGCATCCTTTTCCTGTATAGCAAGTTTGAGCTGCGTATATTTTACGTAGCAGTGTTGGAAGGTTAAATTTTTCACTCAAGTTTGTTACGAACTCATCATAAAAGATGGCTCCGTCTTTCGAGATGAGGATAAGCGCTTTTGTCAGTGCTCCATCATAAGGTTCGCCGCTGAGTTTTGTGGCATAAAAATCTGCAAACTCTTCTTTGTCATCACTAAAAGTTTGAAATCTTTGTAGAGTAAGTTTCTCTTTTAAAGGCTCGGCAAAAACCAAAGAGGCAGTTACTTCATATTCTCCGCCATTAGGAAGCTCTTTTTCTATTGTGTGAAGCTCAAGAAGAAGCTCATGATCTACAAAAGGAGCACAGACAATGAGCTGTGTTTTTCCATCTTGTCCGCCTATGATATGGCAGGCTTCATCTTCACCCTTAACACTGACTCTCTGTGACGCATAACCAATATCAAGAGGCAAGTCATTAAGATGCATAGTGTATGTGTTGTGCTGTATTTGCAAAGGAAGCTCCTATTAGAAAATTTTTGATCGCATTATCTACATTTTTGATGATCGGCGGGATTTTATAGATAAGGATTCCACCTTTTTTTAGGCTTCTACTAACATTTTTACAATAACGTGTTGCCAAAAGGTAGTGACAGCCGCTGATAAGATCAAGAAGTGAATAGTGCTCATAGATATGACGTAGATTAGTTGCGTGTTCTTTGTCGCAATTACATTTAAGTTGTGCCTCTTCAAAATAGTCACATTTAAGTTTATGAAGAGGATTATAAATGATCTGTTGAAGCGAAAAACTAATATCTGTTTTGTCGTTGATAATAATCGTATAAATCGCAAATTTTGGAGCAGTATAAGCATTGTTATAATAGATTGCATTTTCATTGTCTGTTGGAATAGCGATCTGCATAAACTGCACCTTTATGTGAATTTATGAAGTAAATGCATTTAGCGTTCTAGAGGAAAAGCCAGTTAATGCAGATATAATGCAATTTTAAATATTTATCAAAGAAAGATAATTTACAAATGTATGTAAGGAAAAAGTCATTATGATTCAAGATAGACTTAATCGTAGGTTTAGAAAAGTGCTATGGTATAAAAAAGTGTTTTTTAGTGAAATAAACAAAAAGTTAAATAGTTAATTTTAAAATAAGCGCAATTATCAGAGAAAGGAAATATTGATGCAGATGAAAGATACATACAATTTTAAAAGTGCTTTGTTTGTCTCATTAGTTTATTTCTTAGTAGGTATTCTCTGGATCTATTTTTCTGATAGTGTCGTCGATATTATCTCTATAGAGACTACTCAAATAGCTCTTTTACAAACCTATAAAGGTTTTTTTTACATCTTTGTTACCACTGTTCTCCTCTATTTTCTTTTTTTACATTTTTTACGTTCACAGAATAAAGAGTATATGAAACGTCTTGAAATTTTAAAAAAACAGACAGAACTAGCAAAATCCCTAGAAAATTCCAATCAAATGTATCGCGCACTTTTTGACAATATGCTCGATTCTGCCACGCATTGCCGAATGATCTATGAGAATGGCAAACCTGTCGATTTCGAATATTTAAGCGTCAACAATATTTTTGAGTCCATGACCGGATTTCATGCTGCTTCTGGACATAAAATTAGTGAGTTTATCCCTAATTATGCAGAAGAAAATCCTGAGAGTCTTCTCGTGTTTGATGAAGTCGCATCTAGCCAAAAAGCTCGTAAATGGGAACACTATCTTAAAGCTATCGACAAGTGGTTTAGCTTCTCACTCTTTAGTCCGGCACAGGGTGAGCTTATAATTATAGCTGCAGATGTTACAGAAACAAAAAAATATGAACAGCATATTTTTGAGGCTAAAGAACATTTTGATTATATGGCGCATCACGATCCGCTTACTGCACTCCCTAACCGTACAAGTTTACTTGAAAAGCTTGAACTTAAAACATCTGGGATGGAAGATCATCATTTTGCACTTCTTTTTCTAGATTTGGATGCTTTCAAAGAGGTCAATGATTCTTACGGTCATCGGTTTGGAGATGCACTTTTAATTCGTATTACACACTTGTTACAGATACTCTTTCCAAAAGATACCTTTATCTCCCGAACTGGAGGAGATGAGTTTGTCATACTTTTATCATGTCAAAAAGATAAAAATGTTATACATGCTACTATCTCCTCTCTTATCGAGATACTCAATAATCCGCTTCATATTGAGGAGATTGATCTGTTTATTACGGCGAGTATCGGGATAGCCATGTATCCTAGCGATGCAAAAAGTGCTGAAGAACTCCTCCAAAAAGCCGATGCGGCTATGTACAACGCAAAAAATTTGGGAAGAAATACCTATAGCTTTTATGACGTACAATTTACCCAAAAAGTGCTCTACCGTACAACTCTTGCTACGCAATTAAAAAAAGCGATGCAAAACAACGAACTGGAACTCTACTTTCAGCCTCAAATCGATGTTAAGACAGAAAAACTCCTCGGTGTAGAAGCTCTCTTACGCTGGCCAACATCAGAAGTGACGATTTCACCCGCAGTCTTTATTCCAATTGCCGAAGAGAGCGGATTGATCTTGCAGCTAGGCGAATATGTTTTGGTGCGAGGATGTCAGATTGCCGCGCAATGGGCAAAAGATGGATTGCTAAATGGAAGAGTGGCTATCAATGTTTCAGCACGTCAGCTTACGCATATCGATTTTCTAATGACCCTCGATCGTATTATCAAAGAAACAGAGTGCAGTCCTTTATTTATCGAACTTGAAATCACAGAGAGTTCTATTATCGGAAATCCTGAGAAAATGATTGCCCTTTTGAAGGTTATCAAAGCAAAAGGGTTTAATATCTCGATTGATGATTTTGGTACCGGCTATTCATCTCTTTCTTATTTGAAAAATCTCCCTATCGACAAACTGAAAATTGATATATCCTTTATCCGAAATATTACCCAAGAACCTAAAAACCAAACCATTGTCAAAACTATTATTGCACTTGCGAAGGGTCTCAATATGAGTGTCTTGGCTGAGGGCGTGGAAAGTAGTGAGGAACTCGAATTTTTACGTCAAAACGGCATCGATTTGATACAAGGATATTATTATCACAAGCCAATGCCTTTAGATGAAATAAACCGTCTGTTATCCCACTAACATATTTTTAAAAAACAAGATAACAGTCAAGTTTGTTGAAGAGTTTTGTAATTATTCTTTTTATAATACCACAACTTTTTCTACATAATAAACCTTCAAATAAGACAAAATTGTAATTCTTTCGCACAAAGTTAAAAAATACTCCTAGAACATCAATTGCATAAACCTTTTTAATAAATGATTGTAGCTACATGAGGCGAGATCATTTGAATTCCTAAATAGTTAAAATTAAAGGAGCGAGAATGAGTTGTAGTTCAAGCAATCCGGCAGAAAATGCTCTGCCGCAAGATATCCAAGATAAGATTCACAATCACCCGTGTTATTCAGAAGGTGCGCACCATCATTATGCGCGTATTCACGTGGCAGTAGCACCGGCATGTAATATCCAGTGTAACTACTGTAACAGAAAATATGACTGCTCAAACGAGAGCCGTCCTGGAGTTACGAGTGAGAGACTCACCCCTGAAGAGTCTGCAAAAAAAGTTATGTACGTCGGGGGTGAAGTTCAACGCTTAAGTGTGCTTGGAATCGCAGGTCCGGGAGACGCGCTTGCAAATCCTAAAAAGACTTTTGATACATTTAGAATGGTACGTGAGCGAGCACCTGACTTAAAACTTTGTCTTTCAACAAATGGTCTTGAACTGCCTAAGTTTGTAGATGAGATGGTCAAATATGATATCGATCATATTACCGTGACTATAAATAGTGTTGATACAACAGGGGAAATCGGTTCAAAAATCTATCCGTGGATTTTCTATAATAATAAAAGAATTTACGGTAAAGAAGCAGCACAAATACTTTTAGAGCGTCAGCTTGAAGGTATGAAAAAGTGTGTTGAAAATGGGATTCTTATCAAAGCAAACTCTGTTTTGATTCCAGGAATCAATGACAAACATTTACCAGAAGTCGCTAAAAAACTTAAAGAGATAGGCGTTTTCTTACATAACATTATGCCGATCATCTCAGAGCCTGAACATGGAACAGCGTTTGGACTTGGCGGAATTCCTAGTGCGACAGATCAAGAGCAGATGGCTGTACAAGAAGCGTGTGGAATGGACATGAAACTTATGCAACACTGTCGCCAATGTCGCGCGGATGCTGTGGGACTTATAGGTGAAGATAGAGGTCAAGAGTTTACTAAAAACGTCTTCTCTGATATGAGTTTTGATGCGCTTGAAACTCACTATAACATCAAAGCACGTCAAGAGTCTCAGGCAAAAATCGAAGAGTTTAGATTTTTCTTAGATAAAGCAAATGATCGTGTAAGAAAAGAAAAAGAGGAACTCTCAAGTGATGGCAATACTATTTTAGTAGCTGTTACAACTGCAGGCGAGGGAATGATCAACCAACACTTTGGTTCAGTAAGGGAGTTTTTGATTTATGAAGCGGGTGACAAAGGTATCCGTTTTATCCATCACCGTAAACTTGATTATGAGTACTGTGCTGGACCTGAGGGTGGAAATCCAATAGAACCGATACTAGAAAAACTCAAAGATTGTAAATTAATACTTACAGCAAAAATAGGCGGATGTCCGCAAGATGATTTATCGAAAGCTGGACTTATCGCAGATCAAAGCTATGCATATGAGCCAATAGAGATATCCGTGCTTAAAGCGACAAGAAAATATTTTAACCTGCCAGAAGAGATGGAAGGGAATTAACACCATGTTAATCAATGACACAACACTCCGCGATGGTGAACAAGCGCCATATGTGGCATTTAATACAAGTGAGAAACTCTCTATTGCACAAACTCTTGTAGCCTGCGGCGCCGATGAACTAGAGATCGGTATTCCTGCTATGGGAAGCAAAGAGCAAGAGGATATAAAAGAGTTACTTTCTCTTGGATTAGATGTTCGTATGATGAGCTGGAACCGTGCAAAGATGAGCGATTTAGAAGCATCTTTGGAGTGTGGTGTCAAAGCAGTGGATCTTTCCATTCCTATTTCAGAACTTTTGATAGATGTGAAGTTTGGTGGAAATAAAACCGCGATGTTTCGCGAGCTAGAAGCAACGATTATTGCAGCTAAAAAGGAAGGTCTTTTTGTTTGTATAGGCGGTGAAGATAGCTCACGCGGCAGTATAGAGTTTATGAAAGAAGTGATGACTTTGGGACGCTCCCTTGGAGCTGATCGCTTCCGCTATTGCGATACAGTCGGTATTATGACTCCTACTCAAGTTTATCACGATATCAAAGCACTTACAGAACTAAATATCCTCCCAATTGAGATGCACACGCATAATGATTTTGGTCTTGCAAATGCAAATGCACTTAGCGGTTTGGATGCTGGTGCAATTAGTGTCAATACTACAGTCATTGGTCTAGGCGAGCGAGCTGGAAATGCTTCATTTGAACAGATCTCAATGGCACTCAAACATCTTTATGGACAGACTCGTCCTATCGACACTTTAGGGATGCGTAATCTCGCAGTTATAGTTGCCAATGCGGCGGGCTTGACTCTCTCTCCAAGCGCGCCGATTATAGGTGAACATATCTTTTCTCATGAAAGCGGAGTCCATGCAAATGGGATGATGAAAAATTCTCGTGCTTACGAACCTTTTGGTGCTGAAGAAGTAGGTTCACTGCGCCAATATCCAATAGGAAAACACTCTGGAACAGGTACGATTTTGTATCACTTAAAACAGCTAGGGGTAGATGCACAAAAGCACACGTTACAAGATCTGTTACCGCGTATCCGAGAGATAGTGACTTCACGTAAAAAAGTTTTAAGCGAGGTTGAACTCATTACTCTTTACAAGGAAGTTTTATGTTTATAGGATGGCTAAAATTTGGTGATGTCAGTGAACTTGTGCATATCTCAGAAGAGGTGGGCTGGTTACTTGATGGCTACCATGTCAAACTTATGATGATGCACTCTCCACATTTGTGTTACGGTGCTTATGAAGATGGAAAACTTGTCGGTGCAGTCATGGCAATCGTATTTGAAAAATCAGCGATGATCAAATACTTTATGGTTCGACCAGGATATCAAAAACAGGGGATCGGACGCCGTTTATTTGAGACACTGCTAAATGTACTTGATAATGATTTTAAAAGCATCTATCTTCATGCAAATCCTGCGATGATCAAATTTTTTGAAGAGCATGGCTTTAAAGCGAAGATGGAAATCGGAAGATTTTTAAATGTTGGAAAAGTACCACCGTTTAATTTTACCAATGCTCATGCAAAAGAGCTTGATGGTAATAACTTTGAATCAATCATTGCAACCATTGACAAAGAAACATTCAGTGAAAACAGAATGGATTTTTTGCTCGATGAGATGGAGCGAACAAGCTCTCTTAAACTCTCCCTGCCAAATGGATTTCAGCATTCAAGTATAGTAAATGCACGCAATGTGTATCTCGGTCCTTGGCAAGTACGTGAAGGTTTTGAGGATGAAGCTGAAAAGATGATGCGCGGAGTACTTTATTTTCGAGGACTCAAAAAAGTGGCTGCTGATGTGCCTCTTGGTGTTAAGCATGTCGTAGATCTCTATGAAAAATACCATTTTCAAAACAAACAGCGTTTTGTCCACATGGCCCGTGGAACAGATACGCAGATTCGTTTTGAAAATATTTATGCATTTTCATTATAAAAAGGATAAAAAAATGTGTTTGTTACATATGAAAATCGGCGATATGAGTGATGATAGATCGTACGACAATCGCGCTTCGTAAAGATGAAGCTGCACAGATAATGGTACACAAAATTTAATCTTACATGTAAAGGGAGAACGTATGGCACTAGAACCAGCAGAAGCAAAAAGAGAGTGGGCAAAGCTCAAACGCATAGCCGTGGAGATCGCTTCAGAGATTCATGATATTGTAGAAGATACACTTTGGACAGATCATGTCAAGATGCCGGCTTTAAGTGAAAAGCTAAAAGCCGCAGTTGAAGAAGCAAATAGCTTTAAAGAGGCAAACGGTTTATGATCCCATAGCCTTTTTGGCTATGAAGGATAATTTTGTAAATGGTGTTTTAAAATGCTATGTGCAAAATTATTGAAAGGTGGTCTATGATGCAAGAAAAAGAAAAAATTCTTGAGATGGAGGTTTGCGAGTGTGGCGAAAAAAATGTCGCAGATGCAATCGATATCTTTCAAAACACCGCTCTGCCTTTTAAAAAAGCGAAAAAACTCGTGACAGAATGCAATAAAAGCTGTTGTCGCGGAGTGCTTATAAAAATTTTTGATATGAATCAATATGGGCGCTTTGACTATGATGAGATTGCGTATTTGATAGAGCAGCGCCAAGAGAGACTTAAAAGACTAGGTGAAGGATCAGACGATGAAGATGAATAAAAGCGAACAGCAGTTAAAAGATTGGCTGGTTTGGCATAACTGCATTGATGAGAGTGCAGAGTCATTTTTACACATCACTCGTTTGGATCTAAGTGGAAAAAAACTAGAAGAGTTACCGGAAAATTTCGGATTACTTGAGAATCTCCTTGCTCTGAATCTTTCAAATAACAAGCTTTGCACGCTTCCTGAGTCGATGAAAAATCTCAGTAAACTAAGCAATCTTGATATCCGAAGAAATCGTTTTGAGAGCTTGCCGCCAGTTTTACAATATCTGCAATTGCGCTCTATCAATGCATGTTCAAACAAACTCAGCGATGTTAGTGTTTTAGAAAAATGTCCACAAGTAAGAGTTCTTGATCTGAGTGACAATATGCTAAAAAGTTTAGATCATTGTTTGGCCGAAGAGAATGAGTTACGGACTTTGAACATTGCATCAAATCTTTGTCATGACATGAGCAATGTTTTTGAGTTTTTAGGAAATGTGGAACGTCTCAATGTAAGTGAAAATCTTATGAAAGAGATTCCATCATCCATCAAAGGATTACTCTCTATTGAAGAATTGAACGTATCTTATAATCATATACAAAAGATAGATGATGCGTTTTTTGATCTTGATGCACAGATCATAGATCTTAGTTCAAATCTGCTCAGGACTCTTCATCTTTGCTCTCTTGTAGAACTTGAACAACTGACCCTTGATGACAATCCGTTTAGAAAACTCACATTAGATTTTAGTTTCGCTCCCTATTTACGAGAGTTTTCATGTGATAGTTGTGGACTGAGTGAGTTTTTATTGCCTCAGTCTGAAGCATTGGAGCTTTTGTGTTACTCATCCAATGAGATAGAAATTATTCCCCAAGAGATTGAGAAATATACGAAACTTCAAGAGTTGGACATTGACAAAAACAAGATAAGTGAGTTGCCTGATACTTTGGCAAATCTCTCCTACTTGGACATATTATATATAGGAGAAAACCGATTGAGCGAAAAGGCAAAAAAAGTGATAACCATACTAGACCCAGATATTTGTGATATCAATATGAAAACAGGCATCAGCATAGATAAAGCGCAAGAGAGCGACTTGCCTCAGATGGCAGAACTCCTGAGTGTTCTTTTTGCAATTGAGTCAGATTTTACAATTAATTATGACAAACAACTTTCAGGAATTACCCGTCTTTATGAGCATGAGAGTAGTGATCTGCTTGTGGCTAAATATGAAGATAAAGTAATCGGTATGATTACGATGCAACGTCTTATCTCAAGTGCTGAGGGTGATTATGTCGGACAGATTGAAGATCTTGTCGTACATGAAGAGTATAGAAAGATGAGTGTCGGAAGCCGTCTTATAAATAAGATGCGTAACCTTGCATTAGAATATGGATACAAACGTATTCAACTCGCAGCGGACGTAGACAACGCCAACGCCTTGCAGTTTTATAGCCGCCGCGGGTTTAAAAAGACACACCTCAATATCTATCACTACAACGTCTAAAAAATAGACGTTGATTAGTTCTTAAATTGTAGTGTTGTTTCATAATGATCTTCATGTTGTGCATGCGTAAATTTGTAGTTACGAAATGAGGCTATTTTTTCTAAATTTAAAACTTCCTGCTTTGTTGCTACAATCATTTTTAAAGAATCTCCACCGTAACTGTTGAGCGTGGATTTTAGCTGATGCATCGCGTCTGGAACAGGAAGATTTCGGCGAGGGTCTAGCGGTTTGCCTCTGGTATCTAGTACGCCGTCTTTGAGATTTAATGGGACTTGATACTCTTGCATAAGTCTTTTTGATGAACTTTTCCAACCAGCTTTATCTAAATCGGCACTTCCAAAAAGTGCGCAATGGCAAGTACCGTATTCCTTGATCTCATCTTCGATATATTCGCAAGGACACATCATTTTTTTGTTGAGTGTTGCATCACTTGATGGTTCAAAACAAGGACAAAAGCGTTGACCAAAAGTAGCTTCCATCTCACTAATCCAGATTTGAAGATTTGTGCTCATCATCCAGCTAGGATTGAGAGCGTAGTTCTTTTGCGCTATATATTTTTTCATCCATCTATCTTGTTTCTTTACTTGGCGTCGGTATTTCCAAAGATCTTTAAAAAAACCTATCATCATTTTAAGCATTGTCATTTTCCTTTTTCTGCCAAGCTGAGGCATGTAGTGGCGTGATTATAGTCAAAAGAGCAAAAATCTCGACAAAAAATGGCTTCTGCATAAACTATTCTTACAAATTTGTCTTATTTGAACTGTTTTGTCAGTCCAAAGTTGTTTTTGGTAGGTTCAATAGTCTAAAAAGTCGAGAACAGAGGATGCATTAGTCCTAATGAAGTACATGGATACCTTGAGAGAACCAATTAGGTTGGAGAGGGTGTATTTAAACTAAAGGAGAAAAAATGGCTGCATTACGTCAAATAGCATTTTACGGTAAAGGTGGGATTGGTAAATCTACTACATCTCAAAACACGTTAGCTTCAATGGCTTATTACTTTGATAAAAACATTATGATTGTCGGTTGTGATCCTAAAGCGGATTCAACTCGTTTAATCTTACATGAGAAAGCTCAAAACACTATTTTACAACTTGCTGCAGAAATGGGTACTGTTGAAGATCTAGAGCTTGAAGATGCACTAAAACCAGGTGCGGGGATTTTTTCTCCTGAAATGCCACATGGTTGGATTAACTGTACTGAGTCAGGTGGACCAGAGCCAGGAGTTGGTTGTGCAGGTCGTGGAGTTATTACAGCGATTAACTTTCTTGAAGAAGAAGGTGCTTACGAAGCTGAAGGTCTAGATTTTGTTTCTTATGACGTTCTTGGTGACGTTGTTTGTGGTGGATTTGCTATGCCGATTCGTGAAGGTAAAGCTCAAGAGATCTACATCGTTATGTCTGGTGAGATGATGGCAATGTATGCTGCAAATAACATCTCTAAAGGTATTTTAAAATACGCTAATACTGGTGGAGTTCGTCTTGCTGGTCTTATTTGTAACGCTCGTATGACTGACTTTGAATATGACTTGGCTTGGGCTTTAGCTCGTGACCTTGGTACTCAAATGATTCACTTCGTACCACGTAACAACATTGTTCAACGTGCTGAAATCCGTCGTATGACAGTAGTTGAGTATAGCCCAAAAGCTGACCAAGCTCTTGAATACAAAGAACTTGCTCGTAAAATTATCAGCAATGATATGAAAATCATTCCTACTCCATTAGAGATGGATGATCTTGAAGCCCTTATTATGAAATACGGTCTTGATGAAGAAGCTGATGAAGATAACATCGGTAAATCAGAAGCAGAGTTATAAGAACTTCTTGTATTCGAAAATTTAGCGCTTTCCCTCTTTTGAGGGAGAACAACATTCTCATAATGAAAAGAAAATAATAGAAAAAGTAGGAGAATTACAATGTTTATATTAGGTTTTCACTTCCCAGCTGACATGGGAAATACAGTTCCAGATGCAGCAGTAGTTGCAAAATTAGATGAAGCGAACGTTGATGCTACTGGTATCAATGAAATAAAAATGTTTACTGAATACCACGGTCAAACAGAAGAGCTTTCTTACACGAATAAAGATACTTTTATGTTTAAAGCTCTTGTTCACTATGTAAAAACAGCGGAAACAGATTATATGATCTACACAAACCGTTACCAAATTTCTGAGCTTTCTAAACGTTTAGACAGTGATGATGAGACTATGGCTCTTTGTAAAAAATTCGATTCTATGGCTCACTTCAAGATCGTAGCTGCGTAAGTAAGTTAAATTTTTACAACAAAAATGTAATGAACCGCAGAGCGGTATGGGCTCTCCGCCGAGGAGAACCAAGTGTTAACGCAGCCTAAGGGGCTTTGCTCCTTTGGCGTATAGAAAATATTATAAGGAGAATGAAATGGGTCCAGAATCATTGGAAGCAAAACAAAAAGCGGCTATTGAAGAAGTTTTAAAAGCTTATCCAGAAAAAGCTGCTAAAAACCGTGCAAAACATTTAGGTGTTGGCGGTCCAGAAGACGAAAGTCAGAAAACTTGCGGTAACGTACGTTCAAATAAGAAAACTGTTCCTGGTGTTATGAGTCAACGTGGTTGTGCTTATGCGGGTTCTAAAGGGGTTGTTTGGGGACCGGTTAAAGATATGGTACATATTAGTCATGGACCTATCGGATGTGGTCAATACAGCCGTGCAGGACGTCGTAACTACTACATTGGTACAACAGGTGTTGATACATTTGTGACAATGAACTTTAGTTCAGATTTCCAAGAAAAAGATATCGTTTTCGGTGGAGACAAAAAGCTTGCAGTTTGTCTAGAAGAGATTGATGCATTATTTCCTTTAAACAATGGTATCACTGTTCAATCAGAATGTCCAATTGGTCTTATCGGTGATGATATCAATGCAACATCTAAACAATATGCTGCAAAAACTGGTCAAACAGTTGTACCTGTAAACTGTGAAGGTTTCCGTGGGGTTTCTCAATCACTTGGTCACCACATTGCTAACGATACAGTTCGTGATTATGTTTTTGATGCAAATCCAAAAACACTTGGTGCACCGATTGAAGTAACTGAATATGATGTTGCTATTATCGGAGATTATAACATCGGTGGAGATGCTTGGTCAAGCCGTATTTTACTTGAAGAAATGGGTCTACGTGTTGTGGCTCAGTGGTCAGGGGACGCTACTCTTAAAGAGATGGTTGCTACGACTAAAGTAAAACTAAACTTACTTCACTGCTACCGTTCTATGAACTATATTTCTCGTCATATGGAGAAAGAATATGGGATTCCTTGGATAGAGTATAACTTTTTTGGCCCAAGCCAAACTATTAAATCTCTACGCAAGATTGCTGCATTCTTTGATGAGAGTATTCAAGCAAAATGTGAAGAAGTTATCGCTAAATATCAACCACTTGTTGATGCAGTGGTTAACAAATTTCGTCCACGTCTAGAAGGCAAAACAGTAATGTTGTTCGTTGGTGGTTTACGCCCACGTCACGTTATCGGTGCTTATGAAGATCTAGGTATGGAAGTTATCGGAACTGGTTATGAGTTCGCTCATGATGATGATTATAAACGTACAAAAGATGAAATCTTCCGTTCAACTGTAATCTATGATGATGTTAATGAGTATGAACTTGAAGCGTTTGTTAAAGCACTTCAACCAGATCTAGTAGCATCAGGTATCAAAGAGAAATACGTGTTCCAAAAAATGGGTCTGCCATACCGTCAGATGCACTCTTGGGATTATAGTGGTCCTTACCACGGATATGATGGTTTTGCAATATTTGCTCAAGACATGGATTTAGCAATAAATTCTCCAGTATGGGCACACACTAAAGCACCATGGGATAAAGAAGGAGAAGCGTAATGCAAGAAATAGATAATATTGTAAATGGTCAAAAACTATTTCAACGTCCTGAGTATAAAGAAGTTTTAGCAAATAAAAAACAGTTCGAAGGCGGCATGGGCGCTATAGATCCTGAAAAAGTAGCAGAGATTGCTGAGTGGACTCGAAGCTGGGATTATCGTGAGAAAAACCTTGCTCGTACAGCTATCACTGTCAATCCTGCAAAAGCATGTCAGCCTCTTGGTGCTGTCATGGTTGCGCTTGGGTTTGAAAACACTATGCCTTACGTTCATGGTTCTCATGGATGTGTTGCATATTTTCGTTCATACTTTACACGTCACTTTAAAGAACCGACACCATGTGTTTCTGACTCTATGACAGAAGATGCAGCGGTTTTTGGTGGTCTTTCAAATATGAAAGATGGTCTAAAAAACTGTGCAGCTCTATACAAACCTGAAATGATCGCAGTCTCTACTACATGTATGGCTGAAGTTATCGGTGATGACTTGTATGCTTTTGCTATTGCAGCAAAAGATGAAGATGGCGGAGAGTTTTTACCTGCTGAGTTTCCTATAACTTATGCACATACACCGTCTTTCACGGGTAGCCATATCACTGGTTATGACAACATGATGCACGGTATTTTAGAGCAATTGACAACAGATCAAAAAACTGAAGAGAAAAAAGAGCGTATCAATATCATTCCTGGTTTTGAAACGTATATCGGTTCTATCCGTTCAGTAAAAGCGATCGTTGAGTCTTTTGGTGCTAATTACTTAATGCTTGGAGATCACTCTGACCAATGGGATATGCCAGCTGGTAACTACTCTATGTTTGCTGGTGGTACACCGATAGCTGATGCAAAAGATAGCATCAATTCAAGTGCAACTATCTCATTACAAAAGTATGCAACAGTAAAAACTATGAAAATGGTTCAGAAAAAATGGAAACATGCTGGTGGATTTTCAAATCCAGTAGGTCTTAAAGGTACAGATGAGTTCGTAATGAAATTAGCTGAACTAACAGGTAAAGATGTTCCAGAGAAACTAAAAATCGAGCGTGGTCGTCTAGTTGACGCAATGCAAGATTCTTATCCGTATATGCATGGTAAAAAATTCGCTATATGGGGAGATCCAGACTTCTTGGTAGGTATGGTTTCATTCCTTTTAGAGATGGGTGCTGAGCCGACTCATGTACTTTGTCACAATGCGCCACGTGGTTGGGAAGATGAGATGAGAGCAATGCTTGATACATCACCTGCTGCAGCTGATTGTCATGTATGGGCTGGTAAAGATCTATGGCACATGCGTTCATTACTATTCACTCAGCCGGTTGATTTCATGATCGGTAACAGCTATGGTAAAGAGCTTATGCGTGATACAGGAATTCCACTTATCTATATTGGATTCCCAATATTTGACCGTCACCACCTACACCGTTACTCAATCAGCGGATATGATGGAGCGTTAAATCTATTGACTTGGATCACGAACAAAGTTCTTGATCAACTTGACGAAGATACTAAAGGAATAGCTTCAACAGACTATTTCTTCGACTTAATTCGTTAATCACTTCTTTATTTATTACCTCCTTTGCCGTCCTTCATGGGCGGCATCACCTAACCTCATTCTAAATTTTTGATTTTAAGAGCTTTATAAATTTTTTAATACTTTTCTTCTTGATTTTTTTGCCATTGACATCCGCTGTAGGATTGGATTTGCAATATTTGCACATGTTGATGCAAGATTTAATTTTAATCTCTTCATCCGGAAAATTGGACTCAAGTTTTTTGACCAATTTATTTATTTTCGAGTAATTTTTACAAAGTTTTATAGACATTTTTTATCCTTTATATGCGCCCCGAAGAATGAGGAAGTACCCTTGGGGTGTAAGACAGTTTACAGCAAAAAATCGGCGATAGAGTCTAATACAATATCCGTGACAATTCCTGTTTGTAAGTCTTGAGGTCTGAATTTTCCCGTTTTAACAAGAACCGTTTGCAGTCCTGCTGTTTGTGCTCCGCCTATGTCGCTTTCTATATCGTCGCCTATCATGATGCACTCATGCGGCTTACATGTAAGCATCTCACAAGCGAGATGATAAAACTCTATGCTTGGCTTGCCGATGATCTTCGCTTCTGTTTGCGAAACATATTCGAGTGCTTGCACAAAGCCTCCCGCATCCATGCTGAGCTCTCCGTCTGCATCTTTAAAATAGCGGTTTTTCGCAGCGGCAATAAGAGTCGCTCCAGAGTGAAGATGGCGAAAAGCGGTATTGAGACTCTCGTAGCTAAAATTCTCTTGCGCATCACCGACTACGACGTACTTTATATCTTTACATGTAAGGTCTTTAAACTGCTTTTTTGCTTCATCGGTCAGCAGAAAGTACGCGTTTGCATCATGCTCTTTCAAGTAGCGCTCGGTCACATCCAGTGCTGTGATGATCTCATGCGGCTCGATGGCAAAGCCCATATTTTGTAAAAGCACCGCCAACTGGTCGCCGCGTGTCTGTGTGGTGTTTGTCAAAAAACGTACAGGGTAGCGCTCCTTAATGCGCGCAACAGCTTCGATGGCTCCTTCTATGGGCGTGTCACCCACATAAAGCACACCACCGATATCGCACAAAATAGCTTTGATCTCAGACATAAAGACTCCTCAAAAAGAGAGTTAAACTTCGTACATTATAGTTGCTGATACTTTAGGGTGGGATGAAAGTTTTGGATTAATGAGAGGAAACACTTTTTGTGTTTATTTAATTTGATGTTCTCTTAATAAGTAAGTATAATGTTTGTAGAATAAAGAAGTTGGTCAATACAATTTACTTACTTGTAATATCACGTGTTAAGGTAGGATGATGGCGTACAAATTGGTCATAGATGAGGCTGCACTCAAACTTATGTCTGAAAAGTTGGTAGGGCACCCTGTTTATGCAGGGACTGATGGTGGATTATTAACACCTGGTATAGTAGATATACTTGATGATGAAGCTTCTGACCGATGGCAACCTGGGAATGAACATACCAAGCAATTGATTCTAGGCGTAGAAGCATGCCGAGATATACTGTTTTATTTAAATCAATTTTTTGAACCAACAACTCGAAAACGTGCAATGAATCGAATGGCAGTGCCAATATGTAGCCTGATTGATGTTACGAGGAAGCTTCTTGCCGTTACCAATGATCAACGGTCTCGTCATATTCGAGAGTCTTCTTGGCTTAGTAGTGATTATGAAACTTATAAAACATTAACTAAACGACTAAAAAAAATTAATGGTAATAGTCCAGTGCGGCGTGTACGAAATACGCTTGCAGCACATTTGGACTCGAATGTTTTTGTAGATAAAAAACCCTCGCTCAAACCCGATGATATCTTAGTACCATTGGGTGATTGTATAATTTTACTTATGCTTTCAATCAATTATCCATCAGAATATTTTCAATGGATTCGGCATGTTGGCATTTATGAGGATGAAAAGTGCTTGGTTGTAGAAACAATGTACTCATATCCAATATGTGTTCGTTGGATTACTGACTTTGACGGTTATGTAAAAGATATAGGGTCTATTGTATTGGCAGCGGATCCTCGGCACGAACTTCAAGAACAAATAAATGAAACAGTCTCCAATTATAATAGTATGATTAAGGCAGTAAACAGCAAGTTGCCTCCTATTTACATTATATTAACCGATGAGTTACGCAAAACACAAAATACACTTCAATGAATGAATCTCCATTATTGTAAAATTTTTATAGTATTAAACTCTTATATGTAAGCCTCAAAACACCAAAATCCCTCTTCTAGTACATATAATGCATTTATAGAAAATAAACAAGGCAGAACTATGAACGTAGAAGAGAAGATAAAAGAGAACTTACTTAAAGAGATGTACACAAACATCGACAAGCTGTATGATTTTATGGAACAGCACTACATTTTGGACGACCATCATCACGGTCTTATCATCAAACAACTCAACAAACTAAAAGACCAGTTTTACCTTGTCTCTCAAAACTCTAAGCTGTCTTGATGGTTCACGTAGTTCTTGAAAAACTTTGCGCTTGTGCGAAGAAAAATGGCTTGGACCAGATAAGAAGTTTTGACACCAAAGAGGAAGCTGAAGAACACGCGTATGAATGGGCGGACAATCTCAACAACAGCTATTGTGGCAAGCATGGTTTTGATGTACAAGAGGTGGAAGATAACTTTGTTATCTCAGTAGAAGAGGGCGGATTTGTCGAGGCTTGTGAGCTTTAAACCCTGAATAAGAACAGTTAATGCAGTTATGTAATAAAAAAGGAATCATAATGGAATATCATATCGTAGTAGAAAAGTTATGTGGCTGTGCGAAACGTAAGGGAATGCCTCAGATTAAAACTTTTGATGATAAAGAAAATGCACACAGAGTAGCGCGTGCATGGGCACAAGAGCTCAATGAGAGTTTTTGTGGACAACATGAGTTTAGTGTTATAGAAGTTGACGACAACTTTGTTATAGCTGTTGGAGAGGGAAGTTACTAATTTCTCTTACATGTAAGGATATAAAATGATTATCGGTGTACCACTAGAGATAAAAACAGATGAATATCGTGTTTCGATCACACCAGCGGGTGTAGCAGAACTCATCAAAGACGGCCATAGTGTCTATGTACAAAACAGAGCGGGAATCGGAAGCGGTTTTAGTGATGATGCGTACAAAACAGCGGGCGCAGTTCTTTTAGAAGATAGTGCCACGCTTTATGACATGGTAGATATGATCGTTAAAGTGAAAGAGCCTATAGCCGCTGAGTACGAGCTTTTTAAGCCTTATCAAACGCTTTTTACATATCTGCATCTTGCCGCGGATGAAGCGCAAACAAAGTTTTTACTCCAAAAAAAAATACGTGCATTTTCTTATGAAACTCTATATGTAAACGGTCATTTGCCACTTTTAGAGCCGATGAGTGAAGTCGCTGGAAAAATGGCTGCTTTGATGGGAGCTGTGCATCTTGGTAAATACCAAGGAGGAAGCGGCTTGCTTGCGGGTGGAGTGAGTGGAACGCATAGAGCAAAAGTGATGATACTCGGTGGTGGCGTTGCAGGAAAAGCAGCCGCCGAAGTTGCCGCAGGACTTGGTGCGGATGTAACGATATTTGACATCAACTTAGAGCGTCTGCACTATTTGGGCGATGTGCTTCCTAAAAATGTAGCAACACTTTATAGCTCACATGCGACGATTGCGACACTATTACCAGAGTGCGACATTATTGTCGGTACAGTTTTGATCCCTGGAGCGAAAGCACCAAAACTCATAACAAAAGAGATGCTAAAACTGATGAAAAAAGGAAGTGTCCTCGTGGATGTTTCTATAGATCAGGGTGGATGTTTTGAAAGTTCACGTCCAACGACACACTCGCATCCTACATTTGTTGAAGAGGAAATCGTGCATTACTGCGTGGCAAATATGCCCGGAGCGTATCCACAAACTTCCACTTATGCGCTTACAAATGCAACACTGCGTTATGTAAAAGCTTTGGCAAAATTTGGCCCAGAAAATATCTGTAAAGAACTCCCCGTCATGATAAGTTCTCTTAACACTTACGATGGAGTTTTATATAACAAGGCTGTGGGCGAAGCACTCGGTATAGAAAGCGAGGAGTGGTAATGGAAGAGATGTTTTTTTATTGTCAGGATTGTAATGGAAAAATAACCCTTGATCAATTAGGACTTTTAGATAATGGAAAATGCCCTGTATGTGGTTCAAACTACGGATTTTCAAGTTTTCCAAAAGGGGAACATGATCAGTTTGAGGGCGCGGTGGTTTTAAACGATACGGACTTTTTGGAGTAATAATTCTGTAAAATTTTCTCTCATTCTTAATTTTCAGTTTAGGGACGAAAAAAAATTGCAAATTGTAATTAATTAGTATTCTGTCCCCAGATTTTCTAAGCCCGTAACATCTTCACTATCTTTATAGTAGCAGCGAGGTCCAGCGCTGTAAAATCATCAGGATTTTTTATTTTTTTGTCTGCACCCGCGTCAAGAAGCATCTTGACCATCGTCTCTTTTCCACTTGAAGCCGCATACATAAGTGACGTCACTCCGTTTACATTTAATGTATCTATCTCTATACCTGCGTTTATAAGCATTTCTACGACTTTTGGATTCTCACCAAAACACGCAAGCCAAAGCGCCGTGTTTCCGTCGACATTTTTGGTGTTGATATCCGCTTTTACATGTAAGAGTTCTGTGACAATTTTGTCATTTCCCTCACGCGCAGCTTTCATAAGTGCCGTGTTGCCGTAGTTTCCTTGAAAATTGATGTTTCCAAGATCATAGCCGTTTGCTTGCATCCATTGTAGTGTTGTTTCGCTCATTTTCTTTCCTATTCTTTGATATATAACAGTTCATCCAACATATAACTCTTGCCCATTTTTATCAGATCATTTTCGTAGATGACATTTTGTAGATTACTGAGATGGATATTGTTATCCAGAACTTTAGTATGGATCTTTTCAAATTTTCGTCCGATGAGCGTAACGGTATCCGAGTTGAGTGTCATAAATGCCACTCCATCAAGTCCATCAAAGGGAAGCGGCAGATCGCAATAATAATCTCCCACGCTGTTTACTCCCCAATAGGTAAAGCCCATAGAAAGGTAAAAATCAAGAGAGTTTGAGATGGAAGTGAGTTTAAAGCGCTTTACATGTAAGCCAAGCGCAAAAGCAAAGATCATCTTCAAAAGCTCCTGAGCATAGCCATTTCTGCGCATAGAGGTTTGAGTAAAGATATTATGCACCGTAATATATTCATTGTGTTTGTCTACCTTAAAGAAAATGTAGCTCAGGTGTGTATTTGTCTCATCACAAAGTGCGATACACCCTTTTGTGTACCAGCCAAAATGCTTATCCCACCATACCAAAGACATGTTGGCAAATTTAAGCGTTCTGGCATCTTTAATATCTTCCATAGAAAGAAGGTAGTTGGCACGACTAAGATTTTCAAGATGATATATTGACATCTGTATCCCTTTTTTACGTCCATAAAAGTAAAAAAGTTCAAAGTAAAAACCTTGTTAATTAAATAGTATATTATTTTATAATATGCAATTATTGGACTAGAACAATAGTAGATACTGAAAAGTTCATAACTCTATTTTTTTGTCTTTTAAGAACATCGCAAGCTGAGAATCTATATTAATAATGTGGCGTTTAAATTTATCAAGGGCATAATCATTGATGTAGGATTTTCCAAACATCGGTAGTTTCTGCGCTTTTTCATAAAAATACTCCATCTCGCCAAGTAAACTTCTGTGTTCGTCAAAGTGCTCCTGCTTTGCATAAAAAGCATTGGCATTCATGATCTCCTCTTCAAATGCAAAATGTTCTTTGGTATGCTCTATCATCTGAGCAAACAAAGGCATAAACTCCTCTTTTGGACAGCTTTGAATACGTCGCAAGAGCTCTAAAAACTCATCATGCTTCTCATCCATAACGCTTATGTGTAAGCATAACTCATCAGTCATCTTTGCCTCTTTTTTAGTTATAAAATATCTATTGCATAAAGCGTGCTAACTTAAGTATATAACGAGATACTTATCAAATAAAAATTAAAAAAAAACAATGGAAATTCCTATTATGGGGAAACTAGTTCAACTATTGCAAGTACTGGAAAAATAACAGCTAATATTGAGAATGAAAATTATAGTGGAGATTGGATTTATTCAGCAAGTGGTGGTGGATTTACTATGCAAGTTGTAGGTACAACGGGAGGTGCTAGTAGTTTTGGTTCTGGTCATGTAAAGTGCCCAACAGGTGTAAGGCTTTTATACTTCACTATTAGTCCAATAAAACATACCTCTCACAGTAAAACCCCGCTTCTCGAACAAAATTTGCATAAAGAGCTATAGATTAACTCCAAAGGAGTGTTTTATGGTAAATCGTGCGAAGATCAAAGAGTTGATGAATGAAAGTGCGTGTTCTCACTCTAAAGATAAAAAACCCGGAGCTGGATGTGATATGCCAAAACCTGGAATGGCAACAGGTGGATGTGCATTTGACGGTGCTCAGATTTCACTTTTCCCTTACGCTGATGCCGTGCATCTTGTCCATGGGCCACAGACTTGTTTGGGTGCTTCATGGGAAACAAGAGAAACACTGAGCTCTTATGAGGGACGCGATCACACCGTAATGGGTTTTACCACGGGAATCACGACAAATGATGTCATTTTTGGCGGAGATAAACGTCTTGATTCTTCACTCTCTTACATCGTAGAACATTACGCTCCTGAAGCTATTTTTGTTTACTCTACATGTGTAACAGCGATGGTGGGTGATGATATTGATATGACTTGTAAACTTGCAAGTAAAGAACATAATATTCCTATCGTTCCCGTCCACGCACCCGGTTTTGTAGGCGGGAAAAATCTTGGTTCTCGTCTTGCGGGCGAAGCTGTTTTAGAGCATCTTATCGGCACAAAAGAGCCCGAATTTACCACGCCCTATGATATCAATCTTATCGGCGATTACAACGTGACTGGAGATATGTGGCAGTATCTTCCGATCTTTAAAAAGATAGGTATAAGAGTGCTGAGTTCTATGAGCGGTGATGGTCGAGTGGGAGATATCCGCACCGCACACCGTGCAAAACTCAATGTGATAGTGTGTGCAAAATCTCTTATCACTCTATGTAGAAAAATGCAAGAACAGTACGAAATCCCTTGGATATCTGTTTCATTTTATGGCAAACGCGATACGACCTTTGCAATTATGGAAATAGTCAAAGCGTTGGGCGACCCAGAGCTTATTAAAAAAGCTGAGGAAGTCATAGCTGAAGAAGAGGCGAAACTTGAAGCAAAACTTCTTCCTTATAGGGTGATGTTTGCAGGTAAAAAAGCGGTGTTAAACACAGGTGGAAACAAAGCTTGGTCTATCGCTTCAGGACTGCAAGATTTGGGCATCGAAGTTGTCGCAACTTCCATACGTAAATCGACTGAAGATGATATAGAAAAAGCCAGAGAATATCTCGGAGAAAACGGGATACTCATGAAAGCTCCAGCATCAGAGCAGTCAAAAATCATCGATGAAAAGGGCGCGCATATCTTACTTGCAGGTGGGCGAAGTCTATACACTGCGATCAAGAAAAAGATCTCTTTTATCGATGTCAATCAAGAGAAAAAAGTAAGTTACGGCGGATACGATGGACTTTTAAATCTCGCAGAAGACCTCAAATACGCATTTAATAATCCTGTCTTTGCTAATGTATCTAAACCGGCTCCTTGGGAAGCGGTTTAGACCTAGAACATTTAACACTCAATCTACATTAATAGATATATCTACATTATTATAATTTTAAAAAAACATATATAATTATTTTAAATAAAATTTGAAAGATTATTTTTTATTTGTTGTGTTAGGATACAAGCAGAAATTGAAGTGAAAGTGGTATAAGAATTTTTAATTCAAGGGATTGTTATGTCAACGAATATGTTAAGAGATAGGTCTGTGTTCTTAGTTTATTTTGGTCGATTGATTGCGGGTCTGCTACTTTTTTTCGCTGTTGGAGCATCTGCAAATATAGGTGTGGATGAACATCCAGGGGCTCAAGTGCCTTTGAACGTTCCATTTTTGGATGAAAATGGCAAGAGCGTGACACTCGGGGAGATATTAGATGGCAAGCCAGCAATACTCACCTTAAACTACTACGGCTGTCCTGGTCTTTGTACACCTCAACTCAATGATTTAGCTCATAACCTTACAAAAGTAAAATTAGTAGAAAACAAAGATTATAAAGTCATCACCCTAAGTTTTAATCCGCTTGAAACCCCCGAAATTGCAGCAAAAAAGAAAGCAAATCTTATAGCCTCGATGAAAGCTCCTTTTGATGTCAATGCATGGAAATTTCTCACAGGAACCGAAAAAAATATCCACAAAGTGACCGATAGTGTAGGATTTAATTTTGAAAAACAAATCGGTCCTAAAGGGATGGTGGATTATATTCATCCGACGGTATTGATAGCAATCTCTCCAAAAGGAAAGATCACCCGTTATCTTAATGGTATAGAACAACTTCCTTTTGATATTCAAATGGCGATGATGGAAGCTTCAGAAGGAACGGTGCGGCCTACTATTGCTAAGACCTTAGCGCTTTGTTTTGCTTTTGATCCCAAGAATAAGACATATGTCTTTGCAACAGAAAAGATTCTTGCCGCGATATTATCACTGATCTTGCTTGGATTTTTTCTCTACTTAGTGCTTAGCGGAAGAAAAAAACAGGCTTCGGAGAATAAAGATGCCTAGTTTTTATCATGAAACAGAAACTGTGTTTGGAACGCATAAAAATCCGATATTGCAGTGGATCTTCACGGTCGATCATAAGCGTATCGCCTTGTTATATATGGGAGTTATGTTTACGCTTTTTTTCTTAGCAGTGAGTGCAGCAGTTACGATGCGTGCAGAACTATTTTTCCCTGGTCCTCAGTTTTTGAAACCGCATACTTATAATGAACTTTTTACATTTCACGGTGTGACAATGATCTTTCTTTTCATTGTTCCGGGAATTCCTGCAGCACTGGGGAACTTTATATTGCCGCTTATGCTTGGTGCCCGAGATCTCTCTTTTCCACGGTTAAATCTGCTTTCATGGTGGTTTTATGTGATAGGCGTGGCTACGGCTTATTCTGCATTGATGAGTGGACATGGATTTGCTGATACGGGCTGGACTTTTTATGCTCCTTATAGCCTTAGAACTGATTCTCATGTTCTTCCTACTCTCATCGCTGCTTTTATTTTAGGTATATCGTCGATTCTTACAGGAATCAATTTTGTAGTGACGATTCACCGTCTCCGCGCGCCGGGTATGGGCTTTTTTAAGATGCCGTTATTTGTCTGGGGACTTTATTCTACTGCATGGATTCAGGTACTTGCCACTCCGGTTATAGGAATTACGCTGCTGCTGGTAATTTTGGAACGCACACTTAATATAGGGATCTTTGATCCAACAAAAGGGGGTGATCCGATTCTTTATGAACACCTCTTTTGGATCTATTCTCATCCAGCGGTTTATCTGATGATACTTCCAGGTTTTGGTATCGTTTCGGAAGTCTTGACTACATTTACAAGACGTACTATTTTTGGATACCACGCTATCGCTATTTCATCCGCTTCTATTGCTGGAATCGGCTATTTGGTGTGGGGACATCATATGCTGACTTCAGGCATAAGCGACATGGCTCGAATCATCTTCTCTCTTTTGACGTTTTTAGTGGCAATACCTACGGGAGTGAAGATTTTTGACTGGATAGCAACGCTTTACAAAGGCTCTATCATTTTAGCTACTCCTATGCTTTGGATCTTAGGAAGCATTGTGAATTTCACTATAGGAGGCCTTACGGGCTTGACTTTAGCTGCTATTGGAGCAGATATACACCTTCATGACACCTATTTTGTTGTAGCGCATTTTCATTATACTATTCTTGGCGGAGTGATGTTTATGTTTATTGGAGGATTGCATTACTGGTATCCAAAGATCACTGGGAAGATTTACGACGAGGTTAGAGGCCGAATCGCTTTTGGTTTGATGTTTGTGGGTTTTAATATGCTTTGGTTTCCTATGTTTATCGCCGGTTTTTTAGGTAATCCAAGACGCTATTTTGACTATCTGCCAACCTTTACGATTTATCATCAAATAGCTGGAGTTGGTGCAGTGCTGGTAGCATCAGGGCTTTTGACGATACTTTACAACTTTGCTCGCGGATTAAAAGATGGTAAAGAAGCAGGGCCGAACCCTTGGAACGCTACAACATTGGAATGGCATATTTCTTCGCCGCCGCCGCTAGAAAACTTTTCTAAAATACCCTATGTGGATTTTGACCCTTACGAATATGAGAATGGTGAACCGGTAGTGCGGTTTGACGAAAATTTTCAGAGAGTTGTACGATGAAACAGGAGATGGCTTACGACGTTGCAGGGAACTCTTATCCTGTCACTGATTATAAAGATGATTACGACGGAGAAAAGTTTGGTTTTTGGATTTTTTTGTTGACTGAAATGATGATGTTTGGTGTTCTTTTTTTACTTTTTGCTATCAACTTTTATCGTCATAGCGAACTCTTTGGCACATCTTCGGGTCATTTAAATGTTTGGTTAGGTGGAGTAAATACGGTGATTTTACTTGTAAGTACCTACACAATGGGACTTGCTTCGTTAATGATGCGTCAAGCAAAGGTGCGAGCCTCGGCGTATTTTGTGGGAGCTACTGTCGTGATGGCGATAATATTTCTGAGTATTAAAGCTTTTGAATGGAGTGTTGATATTCATCACGGCATCTATCCCGGTTCTGGCATACTTGATGCCAAAGACAAAGGAGAGATACTTTTTTTCGGTCTTTACTTCGTAATGACAGGTCTTCATGGCTTACATGTAATCGTCGGAATAGCTTTAATGGCTTGGGTTTTGTTGCTTATCCGTTCGGGTGGTATTCGACCGGAGCATAATATCGTCATGAAAAATGTCACACTCTACTGGGATTTTGTTCATCTAATTTGGATTATCCTTTTCCCTCTGTTTTATATGATAGGAGTCTAGGATGAAAACTGCTATTGGAACAGTCGCTCTTTATACTAAGGTATTAGCAGGATTGTTACTGCTGACTTTATTGACGTTTTTGCAGCCTTCATGGTTTCATTTAACTCCTGGAAAAACGGCAGGAGTTCAGTTGCTTATAGCATTTATGAAAGTGGCATTAGTTGTTGTGTATTATATGCATTTGCGTAGTGAAATCGGATATCTTAAAGGATATGTAGTTATGGCTTTGGTGATATTGATGATATTTTTTTTGATCGTCGGTATCGACGTAGCACATAGCTAAAGGAGCTTTGATGTTATCAGGATTTGATAAGGATGCCTCTACATTTACTGCCGATGTTGATAGGGCATTTTGGATTACCAACGGCATCTCTTTGGCGATGTTCTTACTGGTTGTGGGACTTATGGTGTATTTTATCTTTCGTTATCACCATAGTCGGGTAAAACCTGAAGATATTCGTAATATCAAAGACCATTTAGAGCTTGAGATCGCTTGGACCGTAATCCCTACAATCTTACTTTTTGTCATCTTTTACTATGGTTATACCGCTTTTAGGGAGATCCGAACTTTGCCTAAGGATGCTTTTGTCGTGGAAGTACTAGGCAAACGCTGGTCTTGGACTTTCATCTATCCCAATAGAAAACAGACTACTGAACTTTATGTTCCTGTGGGAGAAAATATTCGCTTGCGTCTTCATGCTCCACTCAACGATGTGATCCATAGTTTTTACGTTCCGGCCTTTCGCGTAAAGGAAGATGTCGTGCCGGGACGGGAAAATCATCTCTGGTTTAAGGCTACCGTTTTGGGGCGTTATGATGTCGAGTGTTCCCAGTATTGCGGCACAGGACACTCTAAGATGCTTTCTAAAGTAGAAGTCATGGATAAAGCGGCATTTGATACATGGTATGCCAGTGACAAATTAAGTCCCCATGATAAGGGTGCTCCAAAATCAGAGGGTGAGGTATTGTTTCAGACATTGGGTTGTGTCGCTTGTCACAGTCTTGACGGATCGATTATTGTTGGACCCTCATTTCGAGGGATATTTGGTAAAAAAGTGAAAGTTTTAACAAACGGCAAATTAAGGGAAGTGCTTGTAGATGAAACATATATTCGCGATTCGGTGCGAACTCCGGCTAAAGACGTAGTAGAGGGTTTTCCCGATGGAGTCATGCCTAATCTCTCAGATCAGATCAACAAAGAACAGATGGAAGCGATTATTGAGTTTATTAAAAAACAGGGTGAAACAGAAAACAAAGCTGTAGCGCAACCGGTACTAAAACCGACTCCAATCTCTACCTCAACGCAGAAAACAAAAACGCAGACGCCTGTTGCTGTTGATGGAGCTACACTCTTTAAGACCAAAGGATGTATCGCTTGTCACAGCTTGGACGGTTCAAAAAGGGTATGTCCAAGTCTGAAAGGGATTTATCAAAGTAAACAAAAAGTCATCACAGATGGCAAACTTAGAGAAGTGGTCGCAGATGAAGCCTATTTGCACAATTCTATCCAAAATCCTAACGCTGATATAGTGGAAGGATTCAAAGCAAATGTGATGCCTCCGTTTGGAAAAATGCTTTCGCCCCAAGAGATAGAAGCATTAGTAAAATATCTAAAGAGTGTCCAATGATCCGATTATTTATAGAAGTTACCAAGTTTTATCTCTCGCTAGCTGTGACGCTTTCTGCGGTCTTTGCTTTTGTGTTGGCTAGAGGAGAAAATGTGAGTATTTTAGCAGGTTCTACTTTGGCTGTACTATTACTAGCACTTGGCGTATCGGCTTTAAATCAGTATCAAGAATATGAGAGTGACAGTAAGATGGCTCGAACAAAAAGGCGTCCTATCCCTTCGGGAAGGATTTCACCAAAAAGAGTTTTGACTTTAGTCGCAATCCTGATCGTTAGTGCAATATTTTTAATATCTTGGGAGCTTGGTTACGAGGGAGTGTTATTATTTCTTTTTGTCCCTTTATGGTATAACGGCGTTTATACGACACTCAAACGCTATTCTGCTTTCGCCGTAGTTCCGGGAGGTTTACTGGGAATAATTCCTCCTACTATTGGTTGGTTGGCTGCAGGACGAAGTCTGAGTGATCCTGAGTTTCTTGCTCTTGGATTACTCTTTTTTGTTTGGCAAGTCCCTCATTTCTGGCTTTTAATGTTCAAACATCATAATGATTATCGTACTGCTGGTTTTCCTACAGCCGTGGAAGTCTTTGGTTCCATCGGATTTCGTCGGGTGTTGTTTGTATGGTGGATACTAACGATTTTTTGTGCTCTTTTTACTGTCGGGATTTTTGGAATCCGCACACCTAGCTTGTATGTATTGTTTTTTGCATTGGTTATAGCGACGCTTTTTACCGGAGCTTCGATACTTTTTGGAGATTTCACTGTAAATCGAGCTGGAAAATTATTTCACACAATCAACATTTTCTTACTCTCAACAGTGACGCTGTTAAGTATGGATCTGTTATAACATCCTCATCTGACATAGCTTAAACAACCAACTAGCATATTTCTTGCATAGCTATAGTAACAAGGAGTTGCTATGTCAATCGAATTAAGCAAACATGAGCATAAACCGCTTCAGGTAAATCCTATCAAACATTCGCAGCCAATGGGCGCGGCACTCGCATTTATGGGAATCAAAAACTGTCTTCCACTTATGCATGCTTCTCAAGGGTGTGCTTCTTACACGAAGGTCTTTTATACTCGCCATTTTAATGAACCTATAGCGATGTATAACACTTCTGTGAGTGATATCACCGCTGTTTTGGATGGTGGAGATTATTCGATACTAATGGCGATAGAAAACATTACGAAGAAAAATACAACGCTCAAACCTGAAATCATCGGGCTTCATACGACGGGACTCACGGAGACAAAAGGTGATGATGTCAGAAGTGTTGGGATGCATATTGAGATTCCTTACTGTTATGTGAACACTCCTGATTTTGAGGGTGGAATGGAGAGTGGTTGGGCGCTTACATGTAAGGCTTTGATCGCTCAACATACCCTTACATGCAACGAGATCAAGCCAAATAAACTTCTGTTTTTACCACATGTGAGTATGCAACCTATTGAGGTTGAAAAGATAAAAGCTATGTGTGAGAGTTTTGGATTTGAGACTTTAGCTTTGCCTGATCTTTCAACCTCTCTTGATGGATACTTGAGTGAAGGGCAGGGGAAACTCGGCACTGGAAATATCAGCATAGAAGATATAGCAAATCTTGGTGACACGCAAACAGTGATAAGCATTGGAAGTTCTATGAAAATAGCTGCCCAAGCACTTTTAGAAAAAAATCAAAATATTACACATTTGCATTTTGATCATCTTATGGGACTTGAAGCAAATGACAATTTTGTCGCATCATTGATAAAAATCAGACAGAATGAACCTGCTCCATTAGTAAAGCGCTGGAGAGGACGTCTGCAAGATGCGATGCTTGATAGTCATTTTTTGATAGGTTCATCAAGTTTTGTAGTGACGGGAGAACCTGACATGTGTGTGGGAATGTGTGAGCTTTTACAAAGTGTAGGAGGCACTATACACGCGGTGGTTTCGACTGTTTATTCTCCCATACTTAAAGAGATCAAAGCGGAAAATATCTTTGTTGGAGATCTTGAAGATGCTAAACCTTATTTTGAAAATGCGGATCTTGTTATCAGCAATTTTCATGCAGAACGAATCTTGCACTTACAAGAAAAACATACGGCTTTAGTGTTAAGAGGATTTCCAAATTATGAAGAGCTTGGCAATCAGCTTAAAAACGATCAGCTTTATGAAGGGAGTACATATTTTCTTTTTGAAGTAGCAAATAAACTTCGTGAAGTGAAGCATCACGGATAACAATCTTAAAAACATAGGAGCTAAGCCATGAGTGAGAGTACAAAAATTACAGTTGAGAGTAATGGGAAGTTGGATAATGCTATTAAAGTAGCATTTGCTACAAAAGATATGCAGACTATCAATGCGCATTTCGGCGGTGCAAAAGAGTTCGTTGTTTATAAAGTTTCTAAAGATGGATTTCTAATGAGTGAAGTGATCCAGACAGATACTTCAGATATTGATAGTGATGATAAGACAGATTTCAAAGTACGTGCACTTGCAGGAATAAACATCATGTACTGCGAGTCTATCGGTGGGACAGCAGCGGCAAAAGTGATTCGTGCGGGTATCAACCCTATGAAAGTACAAGAGGCTCGTGCAATCGAGGATGTACTTAAAGAGTTAGTTGCGATGATAAACGGCAATCCTCCGCCATGGGTAAAAAAAATAATGAATATTCAAACAGAAAATGATCCGCGCTTAGAGCGTTGGGCAGCAGAATAAGCGATGAATCGCGTGAGCTTTGCGCTGAGTAAAACATAGCGTTAGCATAAGTCTCGGAATTACTTCCAAGGCTGTATTTACAAAATTAAGGAAAAGAATATGAGCGAAGTAATGACAGAGTTTAACCCGTTTACACAGGAGCTGATCCGTCAGCTAAGAGCACTAGATCAGTTTGGAAACTGGGCGAAGATAAGTGATGAAGAGTTGTTGGCTAAAAAATATGTCAAGACAAAAGAGGATCTTAAATTGATCCCTATTATCGCAGATATTGATGAAGTACTTATCACAGATATCAAGATCATCTTTAAAGCGGTTGCCCTACAGTTTGAACGTAAAACTGGTGTTATGTGTAACGTCATCATGGAGATGAGTCATGAAGGTTTTGGTCGCTGTGTCGTCATCACTGACAAAATTGTTTTAATGGACAAATATTTTAAAGATGCTCACCGCTTTAGCTTTAGAACTCTAGAGAAGCTTTATGAAGAGGGTGAAAAATATTTGAATAACGCTCATGAAACATACAATAAATTTAAACCGTGCATGTAGGAGTAAAAAATGGCAAAAGTAGGCATATTTGTAGGAAGTAGCGGTGGAGTGACACTTGGAGTGGCTGAAAAACTTGAAGAGTATTTTGAGGGTTGTGAGCTTATAAATATGGAAGAAGATTATGATGATCTTGAACAGTTTAATGAGTTTGATGTTTTACTCATAGGATCTTCCACTTGGGGTCAGGGTGATGTTCAGCGCGACTGGGTCGATCCTCTCTTTGATATGCAAAACGATGAACCAGATTTTAGTGGCAAAAAAGTGGCATTTTTTGGTGCTGGGGATCAAAAAAGTCATCCAGAAGAGTTTGTCACAGCGCTTGGAAAGATAAAAGATATCTTTTGTAAACTTGGAGCTTCCACTGACTTTGGATACACCTCAGTAGATGGCTACTCTTACAAATACTCTTTTGCAGAGAAAGATGGAAAGTTCTGTGGTCTGGCAATTGATGAGATCAATCAAGAAGATCTTACAGATGAGAGAATAGAAAACTGGGCTACTCAGATCAAAGAAGAGATGGGACTTTAAAACGACATTTTTGTAGTTTTATGAACTAACTATTATAGATTAGAAATTGCATTTAGATAACTAAAGAATGAGGAAGGATAGATTATGACTTCACTAGAAGAGTTTCAAACATTAACTGACGCGGAAGATTATTTTGAATTTTTTAACCTCGATTATGATGATCGTTTAGTCTTTATAAAAAGATTTCACATTATGAAAAAGTATGGGGAATTGATTAAAAAAGCAGAAGGTCATGATTTTGGTACTGATGAAAAGTTGTTGGATTACTACAAATTTTCTCTTATCAGTGTTTATAAAAACTTTGAAAATGGCTATTCACCATCAGCTGCTGAGATCTGGAACACATTTGACAAACCAAGTGCTTGCAGTACCTGTTCTACATCGACGGAGTGTAATGATATCGAGGAGGTTAGCAATGGAGTTCACTCATGCACAAGTCAACCAAGTATCAGCTTCAACTAAAGATGAGATCTTACCGGTTTTTCGTTTAGGTCAAAGAGTACGAATTACTAAACCTATCCGTAATGATGGATCAAACCCGTTTCATGAACCCAATGCAACCTTAGTACCTCCGGGAGCTGAGGGATATGTTGTTCGTATTGGCGACTGGCTTCAAGTTATCCGCATTTATGAAGTTCATTTTATAGAAGAGGGCGACACTTATGGTTGCCGCGAAGCTGAACTTGAAATTGCTGAAGAAGTAGATGGTTATGATGAAGTAGAAGAGGAGCTACAATGGCTTCGCGAACATCGTGCTAAAAAAGCTGTAGAAAAAGCTCTCAAAGAGCAATCTCAAAAAGAAGGAGATCCTAGCTGACTTTTTGTGAATTGACGATCGATAAGGTATTTGGCCATAAATACTTTTCGTGATAAATTAAGGAGAGAGAATGGTAAATGTCATTTTTTGCGGTTTTGGTGATGGAATGGACAAGCGAGTTATCGCAAAGCAGGGTGATCTGCTTTTACGTGTCGCAGCAGATAACGGTGTAATCATACCGACAGAATGTAAAGACGGGATGTGTGGAAGCTGTGCTGTACGTATCGAAGAGATCGGAACGATTCCTTCAGACAATACAAAAAGCGAAATCGATCCAGATGGTTGGGATAAAGATAAATATACAACTTATATGGAAGAAAAAGAGCTCGGCACACTTGTAGAGATGGGCGCGATCAGTAAACTTGAAGCTGAATCAGCACAACAATATGCACAACAAACACCTGTAAGACTTGCATGTCAATGTATCATTAAAGGTCCATTGCTTGTAAAACCGTTTGAATAAAAAATAAAAGGAATAATAATGACAACTCGTGTAGAAATAATCAATGACTTTTTAGCGATTAATGTAAAACCTGGTAAAACGATCCAAGATATCGTAGAAGCGTCCGGAAGTGCTCTTCCTTTTGGTTGTCGTGATGGCGAATGCGGTACATGTATCGTTACTATTGAATCAGGTATGGAGTTTATCTCTGATATAACTGATAAAGAAAAAGCGGTTATGAAAATGTTGAATGAAGCTAGCCCTAAAGCACGTCTTTCTTGCCAAATGAAGATCGTTCATCCAAACGGTTTAGTACGTCTTAAATATTAATTTCCTCTCGCCTACCTCCCTTTTTATAAGGGTAGGTACTTTTTTGTAGCTCCGATTACTTCCCTAGAACATAAATTGCATATTGGTTAAAAAATAAGCATATATATGCACATTTTTATCTAATATAATAAGTATAATTTATGAAGAATATAAGCGATAGGAGACTCAAATGAAACAAGAATATTCACTTAAACAAAAGCAGCTTCCTCGTCTTTCTATGCAAACTTGGTTACCTCTTTTACAGTGTTCACTCAGCGATCTTGATAAGCATATTCAAGTGATAAGTAATGAAAATCCATGTATCGAAGTTCAATCAGGATTTGAAATAACTGAGGGTTCTTCTAACAAATCTCATTTAGCTTTTATGGAGTATCAAAACAACGTTACAAACAGTGCAAGCGATGAGATAGAATGGATGAGTGTTGCGACTGAATCTTTGTATGAAAAGTTAGATAACCAGATTAGCGCACCTCTTTTTCCAACACCGATCTCACAAAAAATTGCAAAACAGATCATCTACTACATCAGCGATGAAGGATATTTTGAGGGAGATGTCAAAGAGATAGCACAGCAGTTAGATGTTGATGCTTACAAAGTTGAACAAGTGCGTCAGCGTTTTGCTTACTTAGAGCCTATTGGTGTTGGTTCTATGGATTATAAAGAGTCTTTTTTGTTTCAGTTAAATGAGCATGAACTTGACGATGAACTCAGTATTTTGCTGAGTGCTATGATTACACAGTTTGACAAGATGGAAAAGTTTTTAAAACATCCACGCTTTCATGATGCAAAAGAGATGCTTAAAAAACTGCATAATCCTCCAGCTATCAGTTACATGAAACCAGAAGAACATATCTTGCCGGATTTGTATATAGATACAAAAAATGACCAATTTGTTATACGGATCAATCATGCTTTTTATCCTGATCTGATGGTAAGCCAAATAGACAAATATGACAACTTTGCAAAACAAAAATTTAAAGAAGCACGTGAACTTGTAAATCTGCTCGATCTTCGAAAAGCGACGCTTTATAACATTGCTCTTGTTCTTCTTGAAAAACAATATGCTTTTTTTATGGGTGGAAAACTCCTTCCTTTAAAACTTCAAGATGTGGCAGATGAACTTGGGTTTAATGAATCGACTATTTCTCGTGCCATAAATGATAAATATTTGGAGTGTGAGCGAGGAGTGTTTTCTTTTAAAGATTTTTTCTCGAATGCCATCGATAATGTTTCAACCTCAGAGATCAAAGATTATCTCAAACGTCTAGTAGAATGTGAAGATAAAGAAGATCCTTTAAGTGATAAACATCTTCATGAAAGCATAGAAGAGAGATTTGGTATTAAAATGGTAAGACGCTCTATCGCAAAATACCGTCAAGAACTCGATATTCCCGCTTTTAAAGAGAGATTATTTTTATATAAATTGGCGACACTTTAGAGTTATTCTAAAGTGCCTGTGTATTAGCTCGCAGGTGTATCTATTGCCGTATAGAAATTATTTTGTAGAGTTTTCTTTTTTGCGGCAGTTGGATGTGCTAGTGCAGATTCGTTTGTTTCACCCGTTCTGATACGTTCCACTTCTAAGACAGGCGTAACCCACATCTTTCCGCTTCCAGTTGCAGTTTCGCGAGTGTTTACACGGATCGCTTCTTTTGCTAACTCTTTAAACTCATCGTTAGAAACTACGATATCGATTCGGATTTTTTTATCCAGATCTGTTTCACCGCTTTCATTGATAAAGCCCAATCCTCCCTTTCCGATAACATCACTAATAGTGATCCCTTCAATCTCTTTTTCTCTAAGGTCTGTTAAAACGTCATTGAGACAACTGCTGTTAAAGATGGCTGTTAATAAATACATGTAAGTCCTTTTTTTGTTTAATTGCTGATGAATATGCAATTACTATTCTCGAAATAGATTTATAAGACAATTTTGTAGAGATAAGTGAAATTTGACAAGAATGTAGCTCTTTTTTACACAATAGTTCGCTTCTGTTTTATCTTTACAATGAAGTGTCAAGAATAGTAATTGCAATAGCTTTGATAACGATTTATATTAAGGAAAACACAATGGCAAGAAATGATTTAATTGGCGGAGCTTTATGGGAAGAGTATTCAACTGAGGTTCAACGCCGTATGAACAATCCTATTAATATGGGTGAGATAACAGAAGAACAAGCTGGTGATAATCAACTTATCATTGCTGATTTTGGTGCTGAGAGCTGTGGCGATGCTGTGAGACTTTACTGGTTAATAGACCCAAAAACTGATACTATAGAAAATAGTAAGTTTAAAAGTTTTGGTTGTGGGACCGCGATTGCATCATCTGATATGATGGCTGAACTTTGTATGGGCAAAACTGTCGATGAAGCTTTGAAGATTACAAATATTGATGTTGAAAAAGCACTTCGTGATGATATGGATATTCCAGCAGTTCCAGGGCAAAAGATGCACTGTTCTGTTATGGCTTACGATGTCATAAAAAAAGCTGCTTCTATCTATAAAAACGTAGATATGGACACTTTTGAGACTGAATTTATCATCTGTGAATGTGCTCGTGTTTCTCAAGACACTCTCAAGCAAGTGATCAAGCTCAATAAACTAAAATCCATCGAAGAGATTACAGATTACACAAAAGCTGGTGGTTTTTGTAAATCTTGTATCAAGCCGGGTGGGCATGAGCATAAAGATGTCTATTTAGTAGATATCTTAGCTGAAATCATGGGTGAGTTGGATGCTGAAGAAAGATCTCGTAAAGTGATCGAAGCAAAAGGTGATGGTACATTTGATTCTATGGGACTTGTTCAAAAGATCAAAGCGGTTGAGTCTATCTTAGAAGAGTACATTCGTCCGACACTCAAAGCAGATAATGGAAATGTTGAACTCATCGATATTAAAGAGGAAAACGGCGTATTTAATGTTCTTATCAAATACCAAGGCGAATGTATGAGCTGTTCTATGAACACGACTACGACATTGGCTGGAATTGAAGATATGCTCAATTTCAAACTCAAAGCAAAAATCAAAGTTATAGTTACTTAAGATGACATATGCAACAAAAGAGGGTACTTTCGGGTACCTCAAAGGGTTTCCTAAATACAGCAAAGATTTTTACACTTTTAATGGTGATTTTTTTATCTCTTCGCTTGGTCTTGGCACATTTCGTAAAGAACCATACCGTGAAGAGAATTATTGTCTCAACTATAAAGAGTCTGTAAAACTTGCCATATTAAATGGTATCAATCACATCGATACGGCCATAAACTACCGTTATCAGGTGAGTGAGCAGGAGATTGGAGAGGCGCTTAGTGAACTCTTTGCTGAGGGTAAAGCCTCACGTGATCAGCTTATTATCACTTCCAAGGCGGGTTTTATTCCTTTAGAATTTCCGTTCCCTGAAAATCCTTATAGATGGATAGATGAAGAGGTGATACAAAAAGGTCTGGCTCAAAAAGATGAAATCATCATAGATCAGCATTGTCTTTCAGCGGATTATTTGCGTTGGAGTGTTGAGAAATCATTGGAAAATCTTGGGATTGAAACTTTGGATATTTTGTATCTTCACAATCCAGAAACTCAGCTTGGATATGTTGATTATGAGATACTTTTGGAGCGAATTGAAGATGCGTTTATATTGTTTGAAAAGCTGGTTAAAGAGGGCAAGATAAGAGCTTATGGTATCGCCGGATGGAATGGGTTTTTATATGAAGAGGGTCATAAAGAGTATATCAGCCTCATGGATATTGTAAAAATCGCAAAAAAAGTGGGCGGTAACGGACACCATTTTAAATATGTTCAGTCACCTTACAATCTTGCAAAATCTGAAGCGTATCATTTTTCAAATCAAAAAGGCCCTGATGGGCGTTACTATACTTTGATGCAGGCAGTTGGCGGATTTGGGCTTCAGATGATAGGTTCATCATCGCTTTTACAGCTCAATCTTTTCAAAGGGAAATTTGCTCCCTCTATCGGTGAAGCTCTAGGAACTTCGGAGTTTAATGATCTTTTGAGTGCCTTACAGTTCGCACGTTCTGGCGGTGTGATAAGCGCACTTTTTGGAGCCGTGGATCCCTTACATGTAAGAGATAATCTGACTTTGGCTTACTTGCCAAAAGCAGATATTAACAGCATAAAAACACTTGTAGGAGAAACTAATGCTCTATGATGTCATCGTTGTAGGAAGCGGAATATCTGGACTTTTTGCAGCTTTGTACGCCAAAAGAGCTGGAAGTGATGTCGTTATCATTACCAAGAGTAATCCCTTTCGCTCAAATTCTGCTGTAGCATCAGGCGGTATCAATGCTGTCCTACGCCAAGGTTCGCAGGATTCGATCTTCAAACATTTTGAAGATACTCTTAATGGTGCAGATGGCTTATCTAACCAAACAAATATCAACGAGATGTGTAAAGATGCTCCAAATATTATAAAAGAACTGAGCAAGATAGGCGTGAAGTTTGATGCGGATGAAAACGGCGAGATAAAACAGCGACCCTTTGGCGGAACTACTGCAAAAAGGACTTGCTATATCGCTGATAAAACAGGGAGTGCAATAGTCCAAAACCTTCTGCAACAGTGTAGAAAAGAGGGTGTTGAGATACTGAACAATCATCAACTTTTAAATATCACAAAGTTTGATGATAAGCTTGCAGGCATTACTCTTTTACGCCGTGAGGATTCTCATGTGACAGCATTTGCATGTAAATCACTTATCCTTGCTGGTGGTGGGTTTGCTGGGATCTATAGAGGTCATTCTACAAATCCTCAAGAGAGTTCAGGTGATGTGATCGCCGCGGCTCTTCGTGCTGGTATGAGGCTTTCAAATCTGGAATTTGTACAGTTTCATCCGACAACACTTAAAAATGGATCACTCATCAGTGAGGCGGCTCGAGGAGAGGGTGCTTATATTGTCGATGAAACAGAGGCACGTTTTACAGACGAACTACAAACCAGAGACAAGCTCTCACGCACTATTTTGGAGCATATACAAAAGGGGCATAAAGTCTATCTGGATTTTAGACATCTAAGTCCTGAACTTATCGAGACCAAACTGCCTTCAACTCAAAAAATGGCGTTAAATAGCGCTGGCATCGACATCCGCACTGAGCTTTTAGAGATCACTCCCTCCGCTCACTATACGATAGGCGGCATCTGGACGAGAAGTGATACCTCGACTGATCTTGATGGAGTTTTTGCTTGTGGAGAGTGCGCGGCTACGGGAGTTCACGGAGCAAATCGTTTAGGAGGAAATTCTTTACTCGAAGGTGCATATTTTGGCAAAATTGCAGGAACAGAGGCGGCTGCAAGAGCACGCAGAGTAGATTATCTGCCTATTGACTTTGCGCAAGTAAACAAAGAATATCGCCGTATCAATATGATCCTAGATGAAGAGAGTCATTTCAATATCAATGCTATGAGAAAAAATCTCGGAGAGACTCTATTTAAAAAAGTGGGAGTCTATCGTGAAGAGGATACTCTCATAAGTGCTTTAGAATATGTACATTATTTGATGAAAAATCAGTTCGGCTTACATTGTGTAAATAAAGAAAGACACAATAACGTCGAACTCTCAGCTATTTTGGAGTTTCGAAATGCACTTGTTGTTGCTGAAGCGATGATACTCAGTGCGATTAAAAGAGAGGAGAGTCGCGGTGTTCACTACAGAACTGATTTTCCAGATCGTGATGACAAAGTGTTTGGAATGTCATCATATGTCAAAAGTTTTGGAGGAAGTTTTCTGAAGATATCTTTTGAAAATGATATGTTGGAAAACTTTTTTTACAAAATAAAAAGTTATTTTAAAAAATTAAAAGGATAAAAAATGGCAAAAGTTATGTTGAGAGAAAGTGATGATGGGAAGATCCTTTTTTATGTAGCAAAGAAAGATATGGAGGAGATCATCTCATCTCTAGAGTTTGACACTGACGAAAAATGGGGCGGTGAAGTAAACCTGACAAACGGTGATGTATGGTTTATAAAACCAGAACCAAAAAAACTTCCAAACGAAGTAGATGCAAAGATCGTCACAAGAGGCGACAACTAAAACCTCCAAGAAGAACCCTTTTGTAGGGCTTTTCTACACATCATATCTCTTTTTATAACCAATAGTTTTTCTTCATCATAAACTCCTGAAAATTAAATGACATAATGTACATTTAACACTTTTTTCTTCCAATTAAATGACAAAAAGTTTAAATAACGGTGAAAAAATTATTAAACATACATCTACATCTTCAATAATTTAGTACTTTTAACCAAAAAATAATCAAAATATTGCATTTTGCAATGATTCGTTCATTTAAACTAACATTTTTTGTGTCAATTAATTTTGAATTATCGGGTTGTTTTATATATAATGTTCGTTGAATAAATAGTTAGATAGCAAAAAGGAATTATGTGGAATATAAACTAATTGACAATTGGACATATACAAATAAACTTGAAGGGCTATTGTTATTTGCTCAACGATTACAAGAACTTTCATATAATAACTGACCTTACGCACTCTTCAACTTCTGTAATTCCATAAAGGCTATTTGATTGGCACGAATAAGCAATTTTGTTCTGAGTGCGAAATGGTTTAATGCATGTTTGATTTTAAGGCATTCAAGCTTGAAT